>ERZ1370068.5520-contig-4544_pt1 | contig 264052 bp, 425 predicted proteins | sample MGYA00561227_ERZ1370068 | MGnify/ENA primary metagenome ERZ1370068 (study PRJEB38410, sample SAMEA6850437) | metagenome | study: Metagenomic assessment of the ecological functions of the soil: analysis of the soil microbiota associated with the...
GGTATTGCTTCGTTCAGTTACGTATTGCTAACTCTTTCATGAGGTGGATCTCATAGATCCGACCTGGGTCACCGTTTCTTCAGTCGACCAGAAGACCCCTCGGCGCTAGGCGGTTCGCTACCGAAAGGCCGGCGGTTTTACTCGGGGTACACCACTCCCGTACACGCCTAACACAACACTCAGGCTCTGCGTGGCCCGCTGGGCGGTGCAAATGGGAGAAAGGTGTGCCGGTGCGAGTCTGTTATATGTGTACGGTCGCGGTCAAACAACGGCCGCTTCAGGCGATGCCCCGGGCTGGCGCTGGCGGATGGGTGACGAAATTTCCAAAAAATGGTAAAAAATACGACGCGCCCAACATCCGAGGATGATTGTTGCCCAGGAAGGTTATGAAAAGATATAAAACGTACGAATGTCGCCTTTCGTAAATGGCTGAATTCTCGAAACACAGCAGGAACCAACAGATTATACACCTGCGTTTTTTAAAAGTCGACGCCCATGGTTTGGATGCTCATATCCGGCTCGCCGCAGAAAGCGATTGTGATAAACGACGGCAGTGCTACTTTTCCACGCAGCCGTTACTTACCGCGACGACAAGATATAGATCGCGATGCGATTCGCGGTAGCTTTACGCGATGGTCAAAAATACAAACAGAGCGCAAAGCGGAGGTCGTCAATGAGCATATCAGACAACCGTCTCGGCTTCCGATTCTAATTGCGGATGCGCACGCGACCTCTTTCCACCGGTCTAACACCCCAGCAGAAAACTGCCACACAACAGCAAACGATACTGCGGTATGAGCAGAAAAGCAGAGACGAGGGGAACGGGATGCCCCAATGGCGTTTGGGCTGAAATGCTGCCGAAACAGAACGTCAAGGGGTTTGGAGTGAGTTGACCGGTTGGAAAAATTCCACCAATTTCTTTGAAGGCAATACGTAAAAATTCAGTCCGCTCCTGCCTCTTCCAATAATACAAAAGCATTTCGACAACCCAGCCTGAGGAGTTGCTGGGTGGATCCAGCGATCAGCAACATTGCACCGCGAAGCGTTACAAATGAACGACAAGCAACATCGGTACTGAAGATGCCATTGGAGGCGATGGGAGGAGACTACCACCGGGTAAAGGTCGACACATCAGAGGTATTGCTGCAAAACGCTGTTATCGGCGCAATCTTGGTAAAGGACTCGGGTGGGCAAATATCACTTTGAATTTGTCCGGGAATGCACTCTCAGCGACCTTCAACCACACATGTTTCTGAAGACAACGAGCACCGGCTTTGGTGATGCAGCAAAATTTGAGGCTGCCCCTTACTTTGTTAGTTTCGAAGAGCAAAGACGTATCACTGTTCGACGATACGGGACGACCTCGAAGAAGTGTCTGCACGCAGTCTCATAATCCAGCGCAGGCGGGTTCGTGCCTTCCCGATAGCGCAGCAATCTTTGGTCTCCCTCGCGACCATTATCCATACGGTCTGTATCCCTGCCTTCTGAAACCTTAAGCGCGGTCGTGGGGTTTCCCACCTGTTACGGCGTCATACGTTGCTGGCAGGGGCTGTATTGCAGCAGGGCAATAATGACCACCTGCACCACCATCCCATCCACCCGAAACGCTGCACCGCTAACTCTTAGGATGCCCAGGTTGATAAGATTACGACTGAGGGTTCCTTTGGCAGGATCTTGGGCTTCATAAGAGTTCATCATCCTCCACAAAGTCACGGCGGAAATATAAATAAGGCTATGGCAACACACAGCGATAGCATCAAAAAGAAAATCACCCTCCCCATATGAATCATCGGTTACTGGCGAAGCCAGAATACCAGCATTCAGGCCGATGACGAACACGTCTGGGGCCGAAATTGCACAGCCACGCTCCGGATACGGCGGTGTCTATATACGCATTAAATCCCCGAAGTTGCAAATAACCGACGAGCGCTACCAGCGCGAAAATTGAACAATTAAACGGGGAGACACTCGACCAAGGACGGTGGTTTGCGTCGTATTCTATCGACAGTATGATCGACAAATAGCCGTACGCCGGATGATTCAATTCCATCGTGCCAAAGGCCGTCGGACTATCGCCGACCAATTGATCACAAAGGCCAAGATCAACCAGTCGCCGTTACTGTCATGACCACCCCGCCGATCAAGCCAATCACAGTGGGCGTATGTCCAAAGTCGTCCAGCCAGGCATGCGTTTACGCGCTTAGCGGTGCCAAAAATCTGTTTTTGGCCTGGCTGTCGCCCGAAATATCCGCGTCTGCGCTCTTTTATTCCACAAATTGGTAACTCGGCGCTTTTCTTTGGCGGCAGTCCGCTACTCATCTGAATACGCGCTGCATCGCATCACCCGGTAGCGTTACACTCCGACCATCAATGATATATTCTACATCGATCTTCAGATCAGGACAGCTCAACCTCCGCGCCTGATTCTGCCCGCCGCATCGTCAGAGAAGCCAGCCTTTGGCGCTGCGGGTGAAAGCGTTTTGCCTCCCATCAGGAGATTTCTTTCGAAAGCCACAGACTTGAGCCAGCCAAATGGAAACCCTGCAGGGTCTCTGTGCCTCATTTAAGTTTGGAAAGGCACGATCATCTTGGCCGGCACCCGTCCACTTCACGGCTCGTCGACAGGTACAAGTGTAGCCTAGATGCCGAGAACCTCTCTTCGGTGAATGAATCGAAGACCCCAGTTTGATTGAGGCATCTACCAAAGATGTCCTCCTGAGGTCTCATTCAACCGTGATCTACCGCGGCAGCGAAAAGCCGTACACAGCCAGCTTTGTTTCAACGGCCTTCTCAGAATTGAAATACGTTGTTGATAGGCCAACAAGTCTTTACGCCTATTTATCCGGCTGTCGGCCCCGAGGCGGGATACGGGCGGGAGTATCGCATTGGAGGCCGTAACGATACAACCCTCCTGGTTGATGGAAGACGGGCCGCCTTCGCGGCATGCCCTCACGCAGCCAGACTTCAGCCGTACTCAACGTTCGTGACGTCCGCCTCATTCTCGGCCTGGAACCGAAAATCATTGGCATCCGATACCGCTCTTCCGTGCCATTCGTAATCTGGGCGCTGACCGATAATTACGGTAGGCAAGCCACGAAAGCGGCGCTGCCACTGCCGATGCGCGAAAGTATGGTTGCGGAAAAATTACCGTCGCTCTACCGCTCGGACCATGTTTGGTCGTGGCATAGACCGACCAGACGCAGAATGAACCGAAAAGCGTAACGCAGTCACTTACCTGATTCACCAGGATTCGACAGCGGGACGCACGGCAGGACCACCCACTATCGGAACCCAAGCCGAGGCTTGAGACGCAACCAGGATTACAACCCACAACTCCTTCGATGAGCGAGTTACAAGCGCCTCACATCTTTAAATTTTTCCTTGTAACATCGTCTTCTACATCTTGTTCAAATAAACCCTGGTAAGCATCCGGCAAAAGTAACGTCGATTTTGGGAATGACGCTGAAGCGTCAGGATCAATTCCACTCGAGTGGTCATAAAGGTCTACGTCAGATATCTCGCGCGCATCAGGCACGCGCCATCGATATCGACAGAGTCATTTGTTGAAAATCACGCGTCGTGGGCGGACAATCCAAATGTAAAAAGAGGTAATGAAGGCTCTAGATAGTCAGGCGAATGAATAACCGTTTTCTTTCAAAGAAAATTTCTGTAACCGGTTTTTGCCAGCAGCGGAATGTGCCTGGGGGCAGTCCCATCTTCCTCGTTCCGGATCCCTCACCGCCTGCTTGTCTGACACCCAAACGACCCTTAAAATCCTGACTTTCGCTATTTTATGGAAATACCAGCAGTGGGTAGATGCCTCCATATGCTGAGGCGACAATTCTTCAGTGAGAGGAGAAGACTCTAGCTCATGGCCTGGAGAATTTTTGTCCTTGGACTTTGGGACTACCCGCGCCGCTCACGGACGCGATATGTGCCTGCGTGCTATTGAGGGCGAAATTATTTTGAAACGGGCTTTGAAGGAAGGGGGTGATCTGCGCTCAGCGTCATTACAGGGAAATTTTACTGGTTGGTCTAATCTTTTTGCGGTGGGATACCCCTTCAACATTTCAGTCAAGCACCCGCCAGTTAACCCGTTTAATGGCTACAGGCGGCTTGGGGTAAAACGTCTCAACAGCCGCTGTTTGACCTCGACGCGTGGGCGGAACGAAGTGTGACGTTCTTATCTAGCCACCGGGATATTGTTCACGATCCGGCGATATAAACGCCTGGTTGCCAGTTCCACCCTGTCTGTATTCTTAATGGTCCCGTGACCCTGGCTGCCGAGCGCGGCGGTTGTTGTTTCTACGCGGGACGCGAAGTCGTCGACCGCGTATAGCCCACGAATCGATGAGTGGGAGACCTGCAGGAGGATGTTTGCCGCAATCTGGCGGCTCTGTTTTTGATGATCTCATTTGGAAAGCATAAGCGCTATCGGCTTTCACCGCAAACAAATGTCCGGCCGATGTTCTGATTTTGGCTCGAAGCTGAAGTCGTAGAACGCCGATCGTGAAGCGATTTGTTTACCATATGAGGCCCTTCGATAATGCGCTGTTTTTTACCTTTTTATGGCGGTCTCGGCTGGCCATGACGGACTCCGGCTTCCTTCCTCGGCTGTCAGGAAAAATTGTAGATTACTATTCTGCCGTTGCTCAGCTTGGACGATCACATTCACCCAACGTAAAGAGATAATAATTCGGTGAAACATTGTTTGGCCCCACTTATCCTGTCCAGCCCTCTCATTGGTCGCTACGGACAGTAAGCTGGCGGCTTCCTGTGATAAGCAATGGTACGTGATACCTGTGGCTTATCTTGCTGGCACTTGGTTACTAATCAAGCAAGGTTTAACATGTGTTGGCAGCAGAGCAACACCATTTTACGGCACCAAAGTGTTAAACTGGCTGCCAGCCTCGGTTTGGCGATTTTCTTGCGCTATGAGTTCCAGTATCATGCTTACACATCACCCAACCTGGATAGGACGTGGTGAGCAATTCAAGCCACGCTAATTGGTCATGGTCTCTGCAAATCGCTGTGTCCTTTGTTGTCTGTTTCAGGCCTTTGCGGCCACTAAGGTTGGGACCGTGGTTTGTGAAACTAGCGGTGTAATATTATCACCGCCTTACAGTTACTCTGGTTGTATCTAGAATTGGACTGTTATTATCTTATTCTTTAGCGCAAGGTTATCAGTCCAAACATATGGATTTAGGTAGTATGATGTTGAACAACAACAAGGGAGGGACTATTCTGTATTACCTCAATTGGGTGATGTTCAATATGGGATTTCATAGTGAACATCGACTCACCATGATTAAGCGATGAACGGGCACCTTACCAGCTTATACATGGCTCCTGGTTACGGACCTTATTGCCTATCAGTCCATACGACTCAGTGCTCAATTTCTTTGACGATCAGCTGCAGCCCGATCTGTTGAGTTCGCTCGCAATTCACGGCAGCAGAATATCGGGGGAAAATTTGCGACGTGTGGGCTGGCTGAGTGCAGTCGATATTCACATGCATAACGCTGATCGAAGTCGCTGTTGGCGGTGTGCGGCGAACTCCCAATAGGTGATACGTCGATTTGTCCGATTTTCCGCCGGCGGTCGGTGGGCGCATTCCCTCAATACAGAGCCTCCTTTGCGGGCCGCAATGGATGGGACGCGCTTTTAATCCGGCTACGCTGTGATCCTCCCGATACCGGCGGATCGGGCGAATCTCGGTTTCTCTTCGGGCTTTTGCTTTTTTCTTTCCCTGCGACACATTGCTGTGGTCCAGCCATGGTACCGGAGCAGTTGCTCGCCTTGTCGGGGATGTGCGCGGCAGAGTTCGCGAATCAATCAGGACATGGGAAGACGCGGAAGTCTTTTCTTAGGACCGGGGTGTTTAATAGCGCGAAGGGCGGGAATAGTGTTGAAACGCAGGAGTTATGAAGATCGGGAGTTCTTTTCCGAAAATGTCTGGATCGGAGCGCTATCATCCGAGATTTCAATGTGAGACGCTGCCGAAAATAATCTTGCCTTTGAGCATGACCGGCAGGCGACGCTCATCGGCGGATATCCAAACCGCCGCTTCATTCAATCTTGTTGCGTATCCCTCTTGCAGAACATCCTCAATCCTCGGAACGAACTTAAACGCTTCGACATTGCCGGACTTGAGTCGGATAGTTTCCTTACATTCCACTTGTAAATCAACAGATAGCGGTACTTTCCGCCGAAGATATGAAAAATAAAGATAGTCGCCCACTTTGAAGTCTAGGCTTCTGCGCAAGGTAAACGGCCGTGATCACGTCGAGCGTATTGTTCGGTTGATCGAACTGATAGCGTTTAACCTTCTCTCGGCTCATCTCGATGCACCGACCATGTTTTCGTGGTCCGGTCAAAACTCGCGACGGTATCAATGACTTTGCGATTTTCTCTCTCTGGCTGAACGTGAAATGCGTCGGCGTAAGGCCATTGGCATTTATTTTTGATGTGATCGTGTCCCGCATTTTTCCAGATGAAGTCCAAGAGCTTTGATGAACTCGCTTCGACGCGAACGTTGTAAAAATTTTTGGCCATCGACCCATTCCGACGTTGTATGAACCGTGGCGGTTGCCACGGAGAACAGCCCATTCAACTGGCGTGATAAACCAATCTCGCCCCGTCAAAGGATAATGCTGTGGGTTGATAAACCGGAACTACGTTTGAAGCTTTGCTTGACGGTTGATCCGCCTCGGAATTCGCGCTGAGTAAAGATAATATCACCAGTCCCGTGATTGTTAACAATCGCGCTCTCATACCAACCTTTCGATTAGACGATTCAAACTTATAGAAATTACTGATAGGAATTTGCTTTTGAAGGTCCGCCACCGAGAATTTAAAAATTCCGCCGACGATCGCTCCGCCAACCCGACCTTAGAGCCGAAACGCGCCGCCGCAAAGAGCGAAACCAACCTCACAGCTGCATTTTCGGGCAGGACGTATCCGACATGGGGTCTTATGTCCAACTTCGGCACCGAACTGCGGACAAGGCTGGACATCGGCCCCTCCATTGAGGTAACAGCGTGGTCGGCTGGTCTCACAAGGTAGCCTGATCGTCGGCTGTAGCAAGATGTATATTCCACGTTAGGTTGCCAGTGGCGCCCAGCATGCCTCGTGTGTATGGGTTAGCGCGCTTCGGAGCGACGGGCGACGTCGACCCGGGTGCCGGGACCTTGCTCCTTCCGCCGGAATCCGAGATGATGCGAGGCATGCTGACCGTGGCGTCGGTGACGAGCACTGTATGTGACCTCTTCGGGATTCCCAGACCGGCCGATTGCGTCGCGCCCCATTCAGCGAGGTCGCTGCGTTCGCGGCGCGTCGAACCGTGACGAAGGCACTCGTGTTCGCAGCCGACGCGATCGGTGCGCACCTGGTCCGCTCATACGCGGAGGCCTTTGAGCCGGTCGCGCGCCACGCACCAACATCGGTTGAAGCATGCGCCGTGATGCCCTCGGTCACACCCGTCTGTTTCGCATCGATGTTCACGTGGCGCCCCTCCGGACACCCATGGCATCCGCAAATCCGAAAGGCCGACGCTGACCTGCGACACCCTCTTCGACGCGCTCTCGCGGGCCGGCCGCCGTGTCGCCATCGTGGCCGTGGAGAACTCCTCAATCGATCTGATCTTCCGGAGTCGGAGGATTGACTACTTCACCGAGACCTACGACGAGGAGGTTGTTGAGCGGACGCTCAATCTCGTCGCAGCGGACCAGCATGACTTCATTCTGGCGTACCAGCAGGAGTACGACGACAAGATGCACGCCACGGTACCACGGAGTCAGAGGCCCTGCGCGCGATGGCCAACCACGTACGCAACTTCGATCGCGTCGCTCGCGCGCGGCGCGCGACCGGTGGGCAACCACGTCACACGCCGTTGCATTCGTGTCAGATCACGGCACGCACATCGATCCATCGACGGGGCGTGGGACGCACGGCAGCAACATGGCGGACGACCTCAGGTGCGTCTCTTCTGGGGCGTTCACTTCCCGGTCTGACGCTCGTAGAATAATCTCCCGGTTTAGCGCCTTTAACGCGCTGGCGGGCGCTATCGCGCTTCTCGCGGGCCATCTTTAGGGTCACGTCGGGATAGACTCGTGCGTTATCGCGGCGTTCCTAGCTGACCTCCCGACTGGATCTGGACAGACGGGCTTGAAGACAAACACCCAAAAGGAGAAATCGGAGTTTTCCGGCGGGTAGCACAGTCCAATATTCAACCGAGCAACAGATGTTTTCTTTTTTATCGACCATGAAGAATCATACTACATAGGCTGTTTGACGGTCGATGACCACGGTTTCTGCGCCCAAATAGTGAGATTCCTGCAAACGCATTGCTACAATCGTCCCATTGCTGAGATCGGGGGCTTGGATCTCTCCTACACTTTGTAAAGCGGGTTTCGGTCTGGGCGGCCCTCTTGTCATTAGCTAGGTGCTCTTGTAAGTGATCGCAGAAATTACCGCGCCCTGCGGATCTTGAATCACGCAGAAGCGTCCCACATTAGGGATATCATGCGGTCCCATTAGCAGCTTTCCACCAAGCTGCTGTGCGGTGCGCGCGGTCGCATCAACATCATCAACCGTAACATAGCTGCCCCAGTTGGGTGGCATGCCTTGAGCTTGCTGTGGCATTGGCATGATCCCGCCGATCCCCTTACCATCGACTTTCACGACGGTGTAAGTCATCCCCGGCATCATATTCATTTCCTCGGTCGTCCAGCCGAAGAGCTTAGTGTAGAAGTCTTTGGCCGCATCGGGTTTCGTGGTCATCAGCTCACACCAACTGAATACGCCATGCTTTTGAATTGCTCCTCCATAAATAGTTCCTCCGTAATTATCAGGCTACCACGGATTGCCATGTTGTAAAGTTAGGTCCACATGGACACCCTTTTCCATTGAGATTCGACTCTCTTCGTTCGAGCACAACCAGTCGAACCGTAATCAGTTTCAAGCTTGGGATTAGGCGAGGTATTCAACCGACAGTGGCACTTCCTGCACGGAGCCGCTCACAACCCGCAGAGCATAGGCCCTAGCACCAGCCTTAGACGCGACAACGTGATGAACCTCAGTTTCTCGGTAGTGAACGGCCGTCCAATCCTCGATCGCAACACCGGCAGCGATCTCGCCGTGGGCCAAGAGCCGATGATACGAGGGGCGGCGATCGGCTTCACCGTCATAATGAGGACAACAACTCCCCGGCAGAAATCCAAGACAGTCGAGGGAACGCAGCTCACCCGCCCATGAATCCGTTACTCCTTGCTCGAACCAACAAATCGCTCCAGGCGCTAACCCCCGTGAGCACAATGCCCGATTCCCAGGCCTCGCGGAGAATATCCGGCACTCCCCACTCGCGCCAGACCGCGAGCATGCTCTTTGTATTCCCACCACCAACGAAGATCAGATCTTGGTTTAAAAGATAGGCTCGCAGATCCGGGTTCTCTTAAAGAACGACAGATGCGACGGACGGCAACCGAGTTTCAAAAACGCCGTATAGAAACTGACAAGATAGCTATCCGGCTCGGCGCTGGCAGTAGGCACGAACGTGACTTTCGTTTCCGCAGTGCCCGTCTGTTGGATAATGTACCGCTCCGAGGCGAGATTTTCCGGGTCCCGATAAAATCCGCCGCCGCCGATGGCAATGATTTGTCGTTTTTTGTCCGCCATGACTCCTATCTCAGCCATTCTCTCACGGTTTCGCCCTCGTCACCCGTCATTATTTCTTTCCCTGGCCCCTTTACGAAGCTCCTCTGGCCTGTTCTCGCTATTTTTTGATACCCGGCACGGATGCGATCGAGTTCTTCTTCTTCAAGCTCTTCCAAATCTAAAAGGGCGTTTTGTGCGCCTTTCATTACGTGAATCAATTCATCTAATTTTACTTGCATCGCTTCGGAGTCCCGGTTCTGTGTGCTCTGGATAAGGAACACCATTAAGAACGTGATAATGGTAGTGCCTGTGTTTATTATCAGTTGCCATGTATCGCTAAAGCCGAATATCGGCCCCGTGATGGCCCACACGACGATGACAGCCACGGCCAGCATAAAAGTGACAGGTCTGCCGGTCAAACGCGCCGTCGCTTTGGCAAACCGCGTAAACCATGATTTGGATTTTGTCGGTCTCCATGTTCTTGCTCCCATGATCCAATGATTAAGTTGCCCGCTTTCCTCCGACGCCGGCCACTGGACGAAATGTATCAATCCAAAAACTCGCCTCAGGGCCGCTGTTGCAAAAAAGCATCGCCAATAGCCAGAATAGCTCTTAAAGTTGTCTTTCAAATGGGACTTCGTCTGGCGCCGATTGTGGTGGGTGGTTTGCGTTTGTCGTCGGTGCAAGCCGCACGGGACCGCTGTAGACGAAGCACGAAGATCCCGAGTTCTTGCTGGTGATACAGGATGTTACCGCGCCTGTCTCCTATGCCGCCGGCCGGAGGAATTAGGCCGGCTTTTGCTCAAGCTGCCTGGATAGCCTAACGCCGCCAGATCTGTTGTGACTTCATCTAGAATTGCCGGATCGTCGATGGTCGGTGGAACTCGATAATCGACTCCGTCGGCAATCTTCTTGATGGTACCGCGCAGAATCTTGCCCGATCGAGTCTTGGGCAGCCGCTTAACGACACTCGCGACCTTGAACGAGGCCACCGGGCCGATCCTCTCGCGCACCATCTCGACCACTTCCGTAACGATCTCGTCGTGAGGACGCCGCACGCCTGCTTTGAGCACGATGAAGCCCAACGGAATCTCTCCCTTGATTGCGTCGGCTACTCCCACAACAGCACATTCGGCCACGTCAGGATGCGAGGCTAGAACCTCTTCCATCGCGCCAGTGGACAAACGATGCCCGGCGACATTGATGATGTCATCCGTGCGGCTCATGATCCAGAGGTAACCGTCCTCATCTTTGTAACCGGCATCCGCGGTCAAGTAGTATCCGGAATAGCGGTTCAGATATGACTTCTGAAAACCTTCATCGTTGTTCCACAACGTGGGAAGACAACCGGGCGGCAGCGGAAGCTTAATAACGATGTTGCCGATTTGACCTCCGACAGCTCCTGGCCATCATCGCCTCAGCACGCGTACGTCATAGCCCGGAACCGGCTTTGTGCAGGACCGGGTTTCACAGGAAGCATCCCCAAGCCAACGCAATTGGCTCCAATTGGCCATCCCGTTTCCGTTTGCCACCAGTGATCAATGACCGGAACACCAAGCTGCTTTCTCGGCCCACAGGAGCGTGTCAGGGTCACACCGCTCACCGGCAAGAAAAGAGGTGCGGAAGCCGCTCAAATCATATTTGCGCATGTAATCGCCGGTGGGGTCTTCGCGTTTGATGGCTCGGAAAGCCGTCGGTGCCGTAAAGAGAACTCTCACACCATGCTGGGAAATCACCCGCCAGAACGCGCCGGGGTCAGGAGTGCCGACCGGTTTGCCCTCGTAAAGAACTGGTCGTGTTACCGTTGAAAAGAGGAGCATAGACGATGTACGAGTGGCCCACTACCCAACCCACGTCAGAGGCTGTCCAGAAGACCTCACCCGGCTCGACGCCGTAGATGTTCTTCATGCTCCACTTGAGCGCAACCAGATGTCCGCCATTATCGCGGACGATTCCTTTGGGAAGGCCCGTGGTGCCTGAGGTGTAGAGGATGTAGAGCGGATCGGTTGCCGCGACTGGAACACAATCGACTGGCTTTGCGTCCGCCATCAGTTCCGACCAGTCGAGATCGCGTCCGGCGATCATGGACGCCTTCTCCTGAGGTCGCTGGAGAATAATGCACCGTTCGGGCTTCACTGATGCGATCTCAATTCCCTTATCGACCAGAGGCTTGTAGGGCACAACGCGGTCCACTTCGATGCCACAGGAAGCCGAGATGATCAGCTTGGGCTGTGCATCATTGATGCGACTGGCCAGCTCATGGGCGGCAAAGCCTCCGAAGACCACCGAGTGGATCGCCCCGATCCGGGCACAGGCCAGCATGGCAATGACGGCTTCCGGCACCATCGGCATGTAGATGATGACCCGGTCGCCTTTCTGAATCCCTTGACGAACCAGCACTCCGGCAAAACGCGCCACCTCATCCAGCAACTCGCGATAGCTGAACGTCTTGATCAGTTCCAGTGACGGGGCTGTCGTAGATGAGAGCCGGCTGGTTTCCCCGGCCTTGTTCCACGTGCCGATCAAGGGCGTTGTAGCAAGTGTTCACCATGCCTCCGGTGAACCAGCGATAGAACGGCGGACGGCGAGGCATCGAGAACCCTGTCCCATTTTTTGTACCAATGAATCCGCTTCGGCTACTTCGGCCCAGAAATTCTCCGGAGCCTTTAGCCATCGGGCATAAACCCCATCGTAGATGCTGTTGCTCATCGGACGGTCCTCCCTACGTTAACCTTGGTAACATCTATAGCCGTCTCCTCTCCGCTATCCGCGATCACACATATTGTAGCGTTGCTCCTTTATTTCGCGTGTTAGCTTAGGCTGGCCGGGGCCAGTGTAGCGCAGGATAAAGATACCCCAGTTCTTGTCAGTGATATAAATATTGCCGCGCGTGTCTCACGAGCACATCCTCGGTCTGGCTCACCAACTTGTCATAAGGAAGCGGCCCATAGCGCTTTGTCGGCGTCGGTGGAATAAACCACCCGACCTCTTTTGGCAGCTCGCGGATTCTTGATGTCGTAGATGCGCAGCCCGGCGTTGAAGTAGGTCGAGATAAATCAAATCGCCTTGCTTTTCGACGTCAGGCAAATGGTATTCGAGGTTCGTGTTGTGTGGTCCAAACCGTCCGCCCTTATCGCAGAAATCTGAATATGGAGCGCCCTTGGCGGTACCGGTGTTGGAAAGATCGATGCCAAATACGGTTTCGTCGGGTCCTTGATATCGACCATGGCAACCGTGGTGATCGGCCGCGCGCAGGCCGGTTCGTCGTTCGGCATATCGCCTCCACCGGTCGCCTCGCCGTGAACGAAAAGCATATTCTTTCCCGGAATCGGCAGCACGTCGTGCGCCGGAATTCCACCGAACGGCGGGCTGATGGTGAGCTGGCCAACCAGCTTGGCTTCGAGATGTCGCTGATATCGAGGATGACTACCGCCGGACCATAGCCCGCGTACGCTGTCTTCCCGTCATCGCTGATAATCGCCGGCCCATGAAAGGTCGCGTTTAATTTAGGTTGCTCGCCTTCTTTCTGCCCGGCATCCACCAGCGTCCCGCTTCTTCGGGTTCTTCGGATCGCTGATGTCGAGAAAGACTAAAATGCGACCCAAGTACCCAGGAATCGCCGCCGTGACATTCACGTACTTGCCGCCCGGATATCCGGCGCGGTGGACGCCGGTGCTTTCCGTCTTCCAATGTGAGAGTTGCTTCCAGTTCACCGGATCGCTGATGTCCCAGATGAGTACGCCTTCTTCGTTGGGCCTGTTCGGATCGCCGCCCCAGTTGGGTTGCTTTCTCTGCAGCGCCGTCACCATGATGTTGTCGTGGAATTCCATCTGAATCGTATTCGTGTTGTCCGGTCCTTCGACAAACTTCAGATATTTCGGATTCGTCGGATCAGTCACATCCAAAATCGACCAACCGCGATGCCACTCGTGTCCCATGTAGAGATACCAGCGCCCCGCTACTTGGCGAATCGCCATCTTGAACGCGCCGCCGCGGCCATCGAGACCGCTGTAGCCGATCGCCTTCATATTGCTCGCCTGCCAGCCCTTCGGAATCGGATCAGCGTAACCCGCGGCGCACGTCAACAATACGAGATGATAGACAGCGGTGTGAAAAATGCCGAGAATCAAACGCTGAATAGACTCTCTTATCGAGTAGTTCATTTCATGCCTCCCATCAAATGCGAATCCATTGCACTCGAAATACACTTGTCGAAAGTTTTCACTCCTTCGGTATACCAGTGCTACCGTCATGGACAGCATTCATCCGACTGATGAGACGTTCTTGCGCTGACGGCAGCGATTCTCCTTAGGCTATCGAGTCAGCTGTCAAGGCTAAGGGCTAGTGGATCCGGCCGAATGCGCGGTGATGACATCACCTAGATTTCTTGAGTAGAGTTCTCATCATAAACCTTGAGACCGGTTAACCCGACGATGACAAATTCGCTTGTTTGGGCTGTCTTCGCTGGATTATTGATCGCCATCGGTTACCGTTTCTGTTAGAGCCGAAGACCCGCTCTCACGTCCACCAGAAGAAGCCCGGGAGACGCACCTGCAAAACTTGAAGCAGCTCACCTTTGGCGGGCAGAACGCCGAAGCGTATTTTTCCTTCGATGGCACAAAACTGATCTTCCAATCCACCCGGCCTCCGTTTGAGTGTGATCAGATCTTTCAGCATGAACGTCGACGGGAGCGATGTAAAACTTCTAAACAGCGGCAAAGGTCGCACGACTTGCGGGTTTTTCTTTCCTGACGGCAAGCGGTTTATTTATGCCTCCACCCATTTGGCGGGCGATGCCTGCCCGCCGCGCGCCGGACCGAAGTCAGGGCTACGTCTGGCCCATTTATCCTGCATATGAAATCTTCAGTGCTAATCTCGACGGTTCCAAACTGACACCATTAACCAAGAATCCGGGTTACGACGCCGAGGGAACCATTTCTCCCGACGGCAAAAAGATCGTTTTCACTTCCATGCGATCCGGAGATCTCGACATCTATACGATGAATGCCGACGGCTCCGGCACTAAGCGGCTCACTTCTGAGAAAGGCTACGATGGCGGCCCGTTTTTCTCCTGGGACGGAAAGACCATTGTCTATCGGGCCTACCACCCAAAGACCAAGGAAGAGCTGAAGGAATACGAATCCTTGCTCGCGCAAGAACCTGATCAAGCCGACGAGAGCGGAGATCTTCATGATGTCCGCCGATGGGTCCAACAAGCGGCAAGTAACCCATAACGGCGCGGCGAACTGGGCGCCATTCCTGCATCCTAACAACCGGCAGATTATCTTTTCGTCAAATCTGCACGATCCTGAGCGGCGGAGCTTTTCCCTTTACCTGATCAATCTCGATGGGACGGGCCTGGAGCGGATTACCCACGGGGCTCGATTCGATAGCTTCCCGATGTTCTCACGGGACGGCAAAAATTGGTCTTCGCCTCCACCAGAAATGCCAAAGAGCCAAGAGAGTTCAACATCTTCATAGCCGACTGGGTTCGGTAGAACCAGAAACTGTCACCTCCAAATCAACAGGTGGTGACATCAGCAGCTTTTTTGAGTAGAGTGCCTCGAAGCTCTGAGCTCGGAGGTAATCCCTTTGGAAACTGCGGCGCGTGAATTTCAGATCATGGTGAAGACAGTCGGTGCGATCTGTAACCTCGACTGTCACTACTGCTATTACCTCAAGAAAGAAGAGCTCTATCCCAAGGGATCCAATTTTCGCCTAAACGACGAAACTTTAGAGCGGTATATCATCCAGCATATCCAGGCGACGCCCAAGGAGATGGTGAGCTTCTCCTGGCACGGCGGCGAGCCGACGCTTACTCGGCGTCGACTTTTTCGCAAGGCTGTCGAGCTGCAAAAGAAGCATCTACCCGAGGGCAAGAAGATCATCAACGGTATTCAGACCAATGGTACGACAATCAATGAGGAGTGGTGCGAGTTTCTCGCCAAGGAAAACTTTTACATCGGACTCAGCCTAGATGGGCCAAAAGAGCTGCACGATCACTACCGCGTTACTAAGGGGCAAAAGCCCACTCACAAACAAGTCGTGCAGGCTTTCCAAATGCTCCGACGCGCCAAGGTGCACGTTGATCTCCTCTGTGTTGTTCACGACGTTAACGTCAGGCATCCGACCCAAGTGTATCGCTACTTCAAAGAGATCGGCGGGCAGTACCTGCAGTTCCTCCCCCTTGTCGAAATCAACGACGATGCCGCGAGGTCGATAAATCCGCGCTCAGTCCCCGCGGCGGCCTACGGTGAGTTTCTTTGCACGATCTTCGATGAGTGGGTGCGAAACGACATGGGAAAGATTTTCATCCAGCTCTTCGACGAGTCCGTGCGCCCGTTTTTAGGAATGGAACACGCGCTTTGCATCTACCGTGAAACCTGCGGCGATGTCCCGGTTATCGAACATAACGGCGATTTTTATTCTTGCGACCACTACGTTTTGCCGGAATACAAGATCGGTAATATCTACGAGCAAACGCTTGCGGAAATGGTTGAGGACCCACGGCAGCGTGAGTTCGGACAAAAAAGTGGACGAGTTTGCCGCACTACTGCCGCGAGTGCGAAGTCTTGAGCATGTGCAACGGCGGCTGTCCCAAGGATCGCGTCATCAAGACACCTGACGGTGAAGAAGGACTGAATTACCTGTGTGCGGGTCTAAAACAGTTCTTCATGCATAGCAAACCCTATTTCAGAAAGTTCGCCGAGTTGGCGGACGCCGGCGAGCCGACGGAAAAGCTCATGCAGATCGTGCGCGCAGCAGACGCTAAAACGTCCGTCCGTCAAGCCGGTCGCAACGATCCCTGCCCATGCGGCAGCGGTAAGAAGTACAAAAGGTGCTGCATGGGGAAACGACCGAGGGCGATCTAACTCTGCCAGAGTATCGAAGACGTCTTCGTTCGGCCGTCGACTTGCGTCTCCTGCGCAAACCCGAAGGGGTCGAAACATACAAACGTCTTTCTTCACGCTCCGTTGATGTTTCACCTTCACCGTTGAAAGGAGCATAGCCGATGTCCATCTACGACGAGATGATGGAAGGCGCCATTGACGTCCATTGTCACATCGACTTCGAATTCTCCGCCAAAGAACGAAAACGGGAGCCCGAGTTTCAGTGGCTGCCGAAGGCTGAGGCTATGGGCATGCGCGGCGTGGTTTTGAAGTCCCATTGGTGGCCCACGGTCAACGTTGTCCCTTATATTCTGATGTCGGCGCAAACCAAGGTCGGGCTCTGGTCAAGCGTCGCCCTCAACATAACCGCCGGCGGACCCAACCCCTGTGTGATCGAAGCCTGCGCCGAGCTCGGTGGCAAAATGGTATTTCTCCCGACTTGGAGCGCGCGCAACGACGTCGAACGCAAGGGCTTCAGCAATCGGATCAAATCGTACTACAAGAACCACACCCAATTAGAGAACCCGAATTACTATTTTCTTGACGACAAGGGAAAACTGATCCCTCGCGGCAGTGAAATCATCGAGTGTTGCAAAGCGCATGACCTAACGCTCGGCATGGGTCACGTTTCGTGGCAAGAATCTCTGGCCTTTATCGAAGCGGCGCGCGATATGGGCTTTAACCGGATCGTCATTAATCATGCGCACAGTCACATCATCGCCATGCCGCTGGATGCTATGAAGCAGGCCGCGGATATGGGAGCATTCGTCGAAGTGTGCTGGAACGCGCTGGCCCCCGGCCGCATGGATTCTCCGGAGCTAGTCCAACAATTGCGCGCCGTCGGATTGCGGCAAGTCATTGCGAGCACCGACTACTTCCGTCCCTACAGCCCGAACCCGGCGGAACTCTTTCGCATGTTTTTGGGAATGCTGCACGAAGGCGGCTTGAGCAAAGAGGAAGTGAAGCAAGTCGCCTGCACCAATCCCGCCAGACTCATGGGTCTGGAATGATTAAGACCTGTTACTGTAACTCTTGCGAGAATCGCCGGATCCCGGCGAGCTTGTCTAGAGTTTCTCGTCATCCGGCACCGTATCGGTTACCAAATCGCGAATCAGGGGCCGCTTGGGCAGCGGTTCGACGGTGATAGTTACTGGAGTCAGCTTCGCAATGCAGGTGTATTCCACCTCGCCGTTAACCAACGCCATACAGGTTTTGCACGCGTTGGCGTTGATGCAACTGTAACGGATCGCCAGCGAGCTATCGAGATTTACACGGATCCAGCGGAGCGCATCGAGAACCGACATGCCGTTTTCGTAGGGGACTTCGAAGTTTTCATAACGGCCCTCTTCGTTCGCAGTGCCTCGCCGTACGCGGAGAACCGCCTTTTTAATCGATCGGTCAACCACGGCTTCTACCGCCTGGACACCATAACCGGCGCGATCCAATGAGACACAAGCTTCCCGTTGTTCATCTCCATCACTTGATTCTTGAGCAGTGACTCGTTGGAATCTGGAAAGTCTTCCCGCTGGTGCGCACCGCGGCTTTCGTTGCGCGCCAGCGCCGATCCGACAACTGCTTCTGCTGTCGTCAACATCGCACGCAACTCGAACCAGTCCAGTAAGTCTAGGTTGTACAAAGTTTCATCCGTCACCGTGATATTCGGCAGATCATCCCTTTGCATTTGTTGGATGCGCCCCAGTGCAGCAGCGAGCTTTGCTCCGATGCGAAACGGCCCGGCTTTCTCCCACATCAGCTCCTGGAGTTCCACCTGAAGCGAGACCGAGGCAACGCGGCTTTTCGACCGCCTATTTCTCAATGCTCTCAAGCGCTCCAACGCGCCCGCAGTTAACTTCGTCTCCCAATGCGCGCGCATGTGTTTGGCGGCTTCGGCCGCAAATGAACCGGCGCGCTCGCCGAACACAAACGCTTCCGTGATTGCATTACCCTGACAGTCGGTTCGCTCCGTTGGCCCCGCCCACCGCCTCACCGGCAGCATAGAGCCCGTCGATGCGCGTCTCCATGCGGTTGTTCACTCGAATCCCACCCATGTGATAGTGGGCCATAGGACCCACCTCCACCGGCGTTTTCGTAAGATCAATGCCGTTCAGGAGCAAGCGATCAATCACTGGCCCAAAGGCAGCCCGTAGCTGGTTCTCCGGGATATGGCGAAAGTCGAGGTACGCACCGCCATGCGGTGATCCCGGCCCGCTTCGGCTTCTTTTAGAATCGAATACGATGCCAAATCCCGCGTAGCGGTGTACTGACCGAAGTCCGTGCCGCCGTACCGATCGACGAATTCTTCGAATTGGCCGTTGAGCAGTTTTCCGCCGAGCTTGTAGCGGAACGGGTCCCACATGATCGGATCCATGCCCACCAACCGGGGCGCCAGATGGCCGATGGGAAAAAATTGCACGAACTCCATGTCCACCAGCTCAGCGCCAGCCCACAATGCCAATGCGTAGGCCTCACCGCCCATATTCGCCGATGCGCTGTTTCGCGCGTAGAGCTTGGTCAAACCGCCGGCGGCTAGTATGACCGCCTTGGCTTGAAACGGTAACGACCTCGCCGTCGATCACGTTGAGACCCACAGCCCCCAGGGCGCAGCCGTCTTGGGTGACAATCTCGATGATGGTCACATTACTGATACGACGGATTTCACTGATCTCGCCGACCTTGCGTCGCAACGTGGCCGCCACGGCCGGACCGGTGTTGAGAAAATCGACGTAGCAGCAGCGACGACGGCTGTGGCCTGGCGCCATTTCTTGTTTGATGTGGCCGTTCTCCCGCGCCCAGCGCGTGCCCCACTGCTCCATCTCGAGAATGCGCTTGGGAGCCTTTCTCGCAGAGAAGCGCGGACAACTCTTCGTTACAAAGACCTCGACCGGCTTTTATGGTGTCTTCAAAATGAATCGTCAGGCGTCCGGCTCTTGTTGACCGATCGCTGCGGCCACGGTCATTTGAGCCATGACCGTGGCGCCGCCGCGACCCACGAGACTCTTGTCAACAAGAATGACAGACGCGCCTTTTCGGGCCGCCGCGATGGCGGCGTACATCCCAGCGCCTCCGGCGCCTACGATTAGCACGTCAGTGGTGAGGTTGGGCATCAGTCCTCGCCGGCACTCGAAATTGCAGATTGAAGAAAAGCCGGATTAGCTTTTGGCATCCGGCAACCCGGTCTTTTGTAGTTCGTGTAGCGCCTGCTTCGCGGCTTCCTGCTCTGACTGTTTTTGGTTTTCCCTTCTCCCTTGCCGAGCATTTTGCCACCTACGGCTATTTCTGTAACAAAGCACTTGTCATGGTCGGGACCGCTCTCGGAAACCAGATGATAGCTGGGTGGGCCGTGAAATAGCATCTGGCTGATCTCTTGCAACCGGGTTTTGTAATCCTGCTGCCCGAGGCTTTTCTCTTTGACATCGGCAGTAAAGTATCGTTCCACAAGGCGGCGAGCGGCTTCGTAGCCGCCGTCCCGGTAAACTGCGCCGAGCAGCGCTTCAAAAGCGCCGGCCAAGATGGACGGTTTGTCTCTGCCGCCGCTGCGCTCTTCACCTTTGCCTAAGCGAAGCAATGGACCAAGATTGAGCAGGGCGGCCTTTTCAGGAAGCACCGTGGAATTCACCAGTGCCGCGCGCATTCTGGACAGCTCTCCTTCGCTTTTCTCTGGAAAGCTCCGGATCAAGAGATCACTGATGGCAAGATCCAAGACCGCGTCGCCGAGAAACTCCAACACTTCGTTGTGCCCTGCACTTTTTCACGGTCGTAAGAAACATGGGTCAGGGCACGAACAAGTAAAGAAGTATCCGAGAAAGAGTATCCCGACTCCTTCTCCAGCTGCGCTAGCTGTGATTCTTTCTTCAGGTTAGCCTGCGTCAGATGCGAACGCGTCATGGCACTGGACACGAGCCGGAGTAATCTCAATGGAGCCCCCGGAGCCATCCCCCTTCAAAGCCCTCGATTTCGACCTCGATTTCACGATTAACCAGAGTTTCACTCGCAGAGACCAAGACAGGCAGATAGTTTCGGCTGAATCCCCGACGCAAGCCAGTGGCCCGATCGATCTTCTCTTCAATAAGCACCGAGAGTTTTCGGCTCCTGAAGCGAAGACAAAAGTCTCTCTTCTTCATCGCGCCCAGTTCGCGCATTCGACGGGCACGTGTCTTTCTAACTTCACCACCCACGTGATCCGGCAATGAAGCCGCTACCGTCCCACGCCGAGAAGAATACGGAAAAACGTGAAAATAAGTCAGCGGTAAAGCAGCAAAGAACTCCAGCGAGCGGTCGAATGCTCCGTCCGTCTCGCCTGGGAAACCGACGATGATATCGCTGCCCAAGGCAGCATCCGGTAAGCGCTCGCGAACTTTCATTAAGAGCTCGCGGTAATAAGCTCCGTTATAGTTTCGGCGCATCCATTTCAAGATTTCGTCATCACCGGCTTGCGCGCAAATATGCAGGTGCGGGCAGGTGACGTCGGAACCAGCCATGAGATCCAGCAAACGATCCGGCACTTCGCGCGGATCGAGCGAGCTCAAACGAAGGCGCGGGATTAATCGGCTCTGGGCGATTATTTCCAATAGGCCGGTGAGGTCCATTTTGGGCGTGAGATCCTGGCCGTAGCTTCCTAGATGGATTCCTGTCAGAACAATTTCCCTGTAGCCCGAATCGGCAAGCATGCGGACCTGCTCCAGAACCTCGCGCGGCGTCACGCTACGGCTCAAGCCGCGGGCTGTGGGAATAATGCAGTAGGTACAGGAATAATTGCAGCCTTCCTGAATCTTAAGAAAGGCCCGGGTGTGCCCCGGCAGCGCTCTCGTCCCTAGAACCGGAATTCCACGCTCTCTTTTCACATCACTGACAGCAATCCTGACATCACTATCTTTGGGAAGGTTAACGAACTGGAGGAGATCGTCCAGACGATTGAGCCCGACGACGTAATCAACGCCAGGTACGCGCGCCAGCTCCGCCGGATTAACTTGCGCGTAGCAGCCGGTCACCAACACCTTTGCGCGCGGGCTTAACCGCAGCGCACGCCGCACCAACTGCCGTGCCTCCCAATCGGCGCGGTCGGTTACCGTGCAGGTGTTGATAATGTAGCAATCCGCCGGCTCTTCGAACGGGACAAACGAATGATTTTCTTCCAAGCGGTTTTGGATAACTGCAGAATCATACTGGTTGATTTTGCAACCCAGGGTTGTAATGGCTATGCGCATCTCTTTGCTTCGCTCAGAATCTCAAATGCAAAATTTCGGATCGCACATGTTTGCCATTTGAAATTTGATATTTGGAATCAAGCAATCCACTACTCGCGGATTGCTTGCGTGATCCACCCACCCCCAATAAACGATCACTACGATAAAAGACCGCCGCCTGCCCTGGCGTAACCGCAGGAAAATCTTCTGTAAAACGAACTTCGGAAGTTCCCTCGACCGTTCTCCGAACAACACACCGAATCGCCGGTGACCGATAGCGGATCTGCACTTCCGCTGCAATCTCGCTTTCGTCGAATGGATCGAGCCAGTTGATATTTCCAGCAATGAGCCCCTTACAACCGAGATCTTCCTTAGCGCCCACAACCACCCGCTTCGACTCCGCTTCGATATCCACGACATAGAGCGGTCGAGATGCGGAAATTCCCAACCCCTTTCGCTGCCCGATGGTAACGCCATGAATACCACTGTGTCGGCCGAGCACCTTTCCTGACCGATCTACTACATCACCGCCCCTGAGTTGATTCCCACTCGCGTAGGATTCAACCAGTGCCTTATAATCGCCGAAACAGATGTCTTGGCTTTCCGGACGCTCCGCGGCTGGCAATTTTAGTCGCCGGGCGAGCGCGCGCACTTCGCTCTTCTGCAGCTCTCCTAACGGAAACAGCGTATGCGCCAATTGCTGCTGGGAGAGCGCAAAGAGAAAATAAGACTGGTCCTTGCCGCGGTCGGCGCCACGCAATAACAAACTCCGCCCACCGTCCACATGGCGCGCGATGCGCGCATAGTGGCCCGTGGCGACATAATCAATCCGATGTTCTTTGGCCCATTTGAGCAACATACCGAACTTGAAATCCCGGTTGCAGGCAACGCAAGGGTTTGGTGTGCGCCCGCGGAGGTAATCTTCTGCGAACGCCCTTACCACCGTATCGGCAAATTGGCCGCGCAAATCGATCAGCGTATGAGGTATGCCTAACTCGGCCGCGATCTCCTTCGCGCCACGATGGTCCGAGCAGACGCGCGGCCCGGCATTGCCTTCCCACATGCGCAATGAAACTCCCTGGACGTCGTAGCCTTGCTCCACGAGCAGGCCCGCGGCGACGGAACTATCGACGCCGCCACTCATGGCGACGCACCACTTTGCACTCGTCTCGTGAACCCATCTTTGTGCTACTTCGATCTGGAACATTCGACGTATGGAACGACTGGAGGAATCTACGGCAGTCCAAGGTTCAATCGAGTCCAACCACGCTCAAATCGTCGACTTGGCGTTCAGTCAGCTTCCCGTATTCCTGAGCAACTCCTTTACCTTGTTGAGAACTTCGCTCTCCTCGGCGGTTTTTCCTCGAGGCCGCCTTGCCGGGCATTCAATTCATCGACCTTCTTTCTCAATCGTTCAACATACTCGGCCAAGCTCCCGATCGCTTTAGCGATTGGGTCGGGCAGGTCGGCCGCGTTGAGGTCGATAATCGCTTTGCCTGTAGGTGTATGCTGCGCCTCGATCTTTACGATTTTGCCCGGGATGCCGACCACCGTGGAGTGCGGCGGCACCGAAGTCACCAGGACGGAGCCGGCTCCCACCCGGCTGTGGCGACCTACGGTCACAGGACCGAGGACCGCCGCGCCGCTGAAGATCGTGACCGAGTCCTCGATCGTGGGGTGGCGCTTGATACGCTGCGTCGATGTACCACCGAGCGTTACACCCTGGTAGATCGTCACATCATCGCCGATTTCGGCTCGTCTCACCGATAACGACACCCATGCCGTGGTCAATAAAAAAGCGCCGGCCGATTTTCGCACCGGGATGAATCTCGATGCCCGTCAGGAAGCGGCCGATGTGGCTCACGACACGAGCCAGGGTAGTGAGGCCGCGCTGCCATAACCAGTGTGCCAGCCGGTGCAACAGGATCGCGTGAAAGCCAGGATAAGCAAGCGCGATTTCCCACACCGACCGCAATGCCGGGTCGCGCTGGGAAATAACCTGAAAATCTTCTTTAATACTTTGCCACATGGCGGAGAACTTGCGTGCAGTTGCGAGTATTGGAATACGAGGTCGGATTACTCCTCCGATCACTCCTTTACTCCATTGCTCCATCTCTCCTTTTCTACGAGCTGGTCCGCCGCCGTGAATCTTTGTAAAGCTTATAGTCGATACTATCCACCAGTGCTTGCCAGCTTGCCTCGATGACGTTCTGTGAAACTCCCACAGTACCCCATCGATCCTTGCCGTCGCCAGATTCGATTAAAACTCGAACTGAAGCGCCCGTACCTTCGCCCGACGTCAAAACCCGGACTTTGTAATCTAAAAGCTCGACATCTTTCAGGGCTGGATAGAACTTGGTCAACGCCCGCCTTAGCGCCTGGTCCAGCGCATTGACCGGCCCGTTGCCCATGGCGGCGGCGTGTTCCAGCACACCGTCCACTTCCACCATGATAGTGGCCTCGGACAACGGTGGCTCGCCCTCTTTCCTTTTCTCATCGATGACGCGAAATCCGACCAGCCGAAAGTTCTTCTTCTTTCGTTCCAGCGCCTCCTGAATGAGTAATTCGAACGATGCTTCCGCCGCCTCAAACTCGTAGCCCTGGCCTTCCAGCTCCTTGGTGCGTCGGAGGATTTTCTGAACCGCCTCGTCTATGTCCTTGAGATCGATGCCGTATTCTTTCCCCTTGTAGATGACATTGCTCCGTCCGGCGAGGTCGGAGACGAGCACTCGCTGCCGATTGCCGACGAACTCGGGATCGATGTGCTCGTAGGTCTCGCGGTTCTTCAATACCCCGGACACATGCAGTCCGCCCTTGTGAGCGAAAGCGCTGTCGCCCACGTAGGGCTTGGTGCTTGTTCGGTTGAATATTGGCCAGCTCGTAGAAGAAGTGCGATACCTCGCGCAATCGCTTGAGCTGGGCCGGCTTAATACAGTTCTTTCCCATCTTCAACTGTAGGTTGGGAATGATCGAAATAAGATTGAGGTTGCCGCAGCGTTCCCAGAAGCCGTTGATGGTTCCTTGAACCTGGCTCACGCCCATCTCTACGCCAGCCATGGTATTCGCCACCGCAAGCTCCCCATCATTGTGACAGTGAATTCCCAATGGCGTCTTGATCAGCCCGATTCACGTGGATGAGCGCCTCCCGAATATCACCTGGGCAGTCGACCGCCGTTGGTCTCGCATAGAATAATCCAGTCGGCGCCGCCTTCTTGAGCAGCCTGGAGACATTCCAGCGCATAATCGGGGTTTGCCCGAAAACCATCGAAGAAATGCTCCGCGTCAAACATCACCTCGTCCACGCGTCGTTTCATGAAAGCAATGGAATCGGCAATGATCTCCAAGTTGGCCTTCTGGCTGATCCTGAGATCGTCGCGCACGTGAAGATCCCATGTCTTGCCGACCAACGTAACCACGGGAGTATCCGCCTCCAGAAGCACCTTCAGGTTTATGTCCTGCGATGGTTTGGCGCTGGGCTTGCGGGTCGTGCCAAAGGAAGCGATTTTGGCGTTCTTCAATTTTGAGTTTCTTAACCCGCTTGAAGAAATCCGCATCCCTTGAATTCGAGCCCGGGATAGCCACCTTCGATATAATCGATGCCCAACTCTTCCAGCTTCTCGGCAATGCGCAGCTTATCCTCAAGCGTAAAAGAGATGTCTTCCGCCTGACAGCCGTCTCTCAACGTCGTGTCATAAAGCAAAACGTCTTTCATACGTTCCCCTGCTTCCCGATAAACGCATCGTGCAACACGCGCACGGCCAGTTCGGTATATTTGGCGTCAATGACGACGGAAATCTTGATCTCCGAGGTTGAAATCATCTCGATGTTGATTCCTTCCCGCGCCAGAACTTCAAACATTTTGGCCGCCACCCCTGCATGGGTGCGCATCCCCACTCCGACCACCGAAACTTTGGCGATGTCGGTATCGACTCTTACTCCCTTGGCTTTCAAGGCGGGCAGTGTTTGCTCGACGATGGACACTGCTTTTTATGATCCGTCTTGGACACGGTAAAGGTTAAATCCGTAGTGCCGTCTTCGCTGGCGTTCTGTATAATCATGTCGACGACGATGTGGGCGTCAGCAATGGGGCCAAAAATCTGCGCCGCAAGCCCGGGGCGATCCGGCACGCGCACCAGCGTGATCTTCGCTTCATTCTTGTCGTAGCTGACGCCGGAAACCAACACGTCGTCCATACTCTCATCCTCCTTCACCAGCCACGTCCCTTCGACATCTGCGAAAGTCGAACGGACATGCACCGGAACCGAAAACTTCTTCGCAAACTCAACGGAACGAATCTCCAGCACCTTGGCTCCGGTGCTGGCCAGCTCGATCATTTCGTCATAAGAGATACGGGCTAATTTTTCGCGTCCTGACAGATCCCCGGGTCCGTGGTGAAAACACCTTCGACGTCGGTGTAGATCTCGCAGGCCTCGGCATTGAGAAACGCCGCCAGGGCAACCGCGCTGGTATCCGACCCGCCCCGCCCCAGGGTGGTGATATTATCGTCCTCATCGACGCCCTGAAAGCCGGCAACCACCACCACCTCGCCGGCCTGCAATGACTGCACTATTTTCCTGGAATCGATGTTTCTGATGCGCGCCTTACCATACGCATTGTCGGTTTCGATCCTCACCTGATGACCCAAAAGGACCGCGCCGGCTGCCCCACCTCTTTTAGCGCAAGGCTCAATAGAGCAATGGAGACTTGCTCACCGGATGCGAGCAGCACATCTTTTTCGCGCTCATCCGGCATCTCCGAGATTTCGTGCGCCAGGGCAACCAACCGATTGGTCTCGCCGGCCATGGCTGAGACGACGACAACGACCTCATTGCCGGCCCGCCTTGCGGCGCCAATTTTCGCCGCGACATGCCTGATTCGCTCAACCGTTCCTACCGAAGTCCCGCCATATTTTTGTACTAACAACGACATATAAACCTAGTTTAGGGTGAAATGTTTTTAGCCCTTAATCCCTCGATTATCTTCTCATAGCGCTCACCGTAGGGGGTAAACGTCAATTTCCGCCTAGCGCTATCAACATAAGCAATCCTGACTTCGAGGAATTCCTCGACCTCGTCGGCCGGCAAATGTTCGAACCACTCGATCAAACTGACGCCGTCCGAATATAGGTACTCGCGGAGATTGAGTCCTTCCAGCTGCGCTCGACCCTCGACCCGATAAAGATCGATGTGATAGACCGGCAATCGGCCGTGGTATTCGTTTATCAAAGTAAAGCTTGGGCTTCGAATCCACGCCTCTTTGCCTACCTCGAGGCCCTGTGTCACACCTCTAACAAAACAGGTCTTGCCGGCCCCCAGCTCTCCAATAAGCGCAATGATTTCGCCGCGTTTTAGCAGTCTACCGAGCCTGCTTCCCCAGCTCATCGTCTGGCGGGGCGAACGGGTCAAGATACTCCACGAAGCCATCAGACCATGAGCCCCACAAGCACAACTATTATATTCTTGTCGAGATTTCGAGACAGGCTGCTGAAAAAGACTCATATGCTTCGTTGCGCTCAATCGCCTCGCTCCAACGTACTGCTAAGTACGCCTCCGCTCGTCGATCTTTCGCACGCCTCGCCTCTGAGTCTTTTTGAGCAGCCTGCAAACAGAGCTTATCAGCGACCTGCTAGCGGTCAGCTGTTGACAACGCCTGCATTCCTGGCGGCAAGCCCTCGATAATATCCGATGCTATCAGCCCTATTTGACCCTTCTTCGCGGCTACACGATCACCCACGAATCCGTGCAGATAAACTCCAAGCTTCATCGCATCTTCGGGGCTAAGTCCTTGGCCCAAAAGCGCTGCCAATATCCCTGCGAGAACATCGCCCATTCCACCGCTCGCCATTCCTGGATTACCGGTGGGATTGATGAATACCTTCCCCGCCGGTGTCGCGATTACCGTCCTCGCACCCTTGAGCACGACGTGACAGCGATGCTGCATCGCAAAGGAGCGAGCGTTGCCGACACGGTCTCGATTCACGGCCGCAGTATCTTTGTTGATTAACCGGGCCATCTCCCCCGGATGAGGTGTGAGAATGGGCGGAGTCTTTGCATTGCGCAATCGATCTATTTCCAGCGCCAGATTGTTGAGTCCGTCCGCGTCGATTACCCAGGGGATCTCCAGATTGCGCAGCAACCAGCGGAGTGCACTCCGCGTCGAGTCATTAACTCCGATGCCTGGGCCAAAGAGTAGTGAACTTTTTCGCTCCAGCAAACGGCGCCATTCTTCATCGCCCAGCGGTTCCATCTCTTCAGCGGAGTTATCGCGCAGCAACTCGGTCATCACTTCGACTAACGCGCTGGCGAAAATATCGTTCAGTGATCGCGACGCCGCCAAGGTCACCAAACCCGCGCCGCTTCGCATCCCCGCACGACAAGCCAAGATCGCGGCACCCGTTTTTCCTCGCGAACCTGCCATCACCAGCACATGGCCGTAAGTCCCTTTATGAGTGTCCGACTCCCGAACCGGAACAAGCCAACGAACCTCTTCCTCGTTCCAAAAGGTCGATGTAGGGAGACACTTCCTTTACCGCCCGGGGATCGATACCAATATCTGCAACGGCCAGCTCACCGACATAGTTTAAACCGGGATAGATAACCTCACCGAGCTTTGGGTAGGCCAAGGCAACTGTCATCTCCGCCTGAACGGCAATGCCCAGCGGCGTCCCGTTATCCGTATCCAGACCCGAAGGGATATCGACCGCGACCATCGGGACCCCGGACGCATTCATGAGTGTTATCGCTTCAGCGTAGAAATCCCTCACAGCGTTTTTTATCCCGGTTCCGAGAATCCCATCCACAAGTAATCCCGTGCCGCGCATCCTTTCGCCGAACAGACCCAGAGATCCTTCCGTAATCTCCGTGACTTTCCCTCTAAGTTTTAGATAGGCCCCGAGATTGTGAGCAGCATCCGGCGACAGTTCGTTTTTCCGCGCCAGGATTACAACTTCGCAAGGAATTCTTTTCTTCTTGAGCAGCCGGGCGACGACTAATCCATCCCCACCATTGTTGCCTTTGCCGGCAACTACCAAGACGCCCTTTTGGTGGCCCGTCCAAAGCGTGCGAGAATCGCCTTGGTTATTCCCTCGCCTGCCCGCTCCATTAGCGTGAGACTCGGCACACCGTACTTCTGGATCGTCAAGCGATCCATCTCGCGCATTTGCGCAGCGGTAACAACAAACATAGGTTCAAGCTGTTCAAATCGTTCAACCGCTCCGCTCCGTTCAAACGTTTTGAACGTCTTGAACCATTTGAACGATTTGAACCGGGTTTTATTCTCTCGCTTTGGCGAGCAGTTGCTTCATCTCCCGCACTGCTTGTTCGATGCCGACGATAACCGCGCGGGCGATAATACTGTGGCCAATGTTGAGTTCGACGATTTCCGGAATGGTGGCGATGGGTGGAACATTATCGTAATCGAGTCCATGCCCGCCGTGAACTTCCAAACCCAAGCTCTGCGCCAGCGCAGCCGCTGTGGCCACTGCATCCCGCTCCCTTTGGCGCTGCGTTGTCACCGCGTTGCAGTACGTTCCGGTGTGGATCTCTATTGCGCGAGCACCAACGGCTTGACTGGCTTCTATCTGACTGCGTTCGGGATCGATGAACAGGCTCACGTGGATGCCTCGTTCCTGAAGGCATCTGACGGCCTCCAGAATTTTTTGTTTGTTCGCCGCGACATCGAGACCGCCTTCGGTGGTCAGTTCCTCTCTCTTCTCCGGAACGAAGCACGCATCATCCGGCCGTAACTTCTCCGCCAATGCAACCATGGCCGGAGTCACAGCCATCTCCAAATTAAGCTTCGTACTTAGTCGTCGGCGCATTAGCTCGACGTCACGCTCTTGGATATGCCGCCGATCTTCCCGCAGATGCACGGTGATCCCATCGGCACCGGCCTTCTCGGCCAACAACGCCGCCTCCACCGGGTCGGGCACCGCAGCGCGGCGCGCCTGCCGCAGCGTCGCCACATGATCGACATTAACGCCTAAACGAATCACGGACTATGCCCCTACTTCCGCACGAATTGCGTCGGCGATCTCTCCCGCCATCTGTTTAACCTTGTCTTCGTTTTCGCCTTCCAGCATCACTCGCGCTAGTAGCTCGGTGCCGGAATACCGGACCAGCATTCTTCCCCGTTCTTTGAGATCCTTTTGGACCTTTGCCATCGTCTGCTGGACGCGGGGCATGCCGGAGAAGCTCTTCCTCTCTTTCACTCGGACATTTATCAGCACTTGCGGCAATCGGGTCATGACTTTTCTGAGCTCGCTCAGCCGTTTTCCTTTTTCCATCAACAGCGCCAATACTTGCAGACAAGTAATCGCGCCGTCGCCTGTGGTGTTGTGATCCAGAAAAGACGATGTGGCCCGACTGCTCGCCTCCCAGGTTGTGTCCGCCGGCCAGCATCTGTTCGACAACATATCGGTCTCCGACCTCGGTGCGCAGCAGTTTAATTCCAAGATCTCGCAGCCCGAGCTCCAGGCCGAGGTTACTCATCACCGTAGCCACAACTGTTTTCTGCTTGAGGGTTCCCTTCTCGTGCATGTCCTTCGCACACATGGCCAGGACTTGATCGCCGTCCAATATTTCACCGGTTTCATCGATGAACATCGCGCGATCCGCGTCGCCGTCCAGGGACACCGCGAAATCCGCATGTTCGTGCAACAGAACGTCTCGGGCGGTCTCCGGATAGAGGGCGCCGCAACGCCGGTTGATATTTTCGCCGTCGGGCTGAACACCCAGTGGAATCACCTCGGCGCCCAGCTCCGATAAAACCTCCGGCACAACCCGATAGGCAGCACCATGGCCGCAATCGGTTACAATGCGCAACCCTCCAAAGTGAGATGACGCGGAAAACTGTTTTTTAGAAACACGATATACCGGCCCACCGCATCGCTGATCCGAAAGGCTTTGCCGATCTTTGAAGCCGTGGGTCGGTTTTGTTCCGTCTCGCCGTTGAAAATCATCTCCTCCATCCGTGCTTCGACTTCGTCCGGTAGTTTAAAGCCATCCCACGAGAAGAATTTGATGCCGTTATCTTGATAAGGGTTGTGGGAAGCCGAAATCACCACGCCCGCATCAGCTCTCATGCTGCGAGTGAGAAAGGCCACGCCCGGCGTGGGCATGGGTCCCACCAGTTGTACATCGGCCCCCATGGAACAAATACCTGAAGCCAGCGCCGTCTCCAGCATGTAGCCGGATACGCGGGTATCTTTACCGATAAGTATTTTGTAGCGGTGCTCCGTGTCACCACCGAGTATTTTCGTTAGCGAGGAGACCTCCGGCGGCCTGATCCGTTACCAGGTTGCGCTACCGGATCCTGCAATACCGGGCAATTGCTCGCCCCAGCTTCAGCGCCATCTCCGATGTCATCGGCTCCTGGTTCGCAACCCTCTTACACCATCCGTTCCAAAAAGACGGCGCTCGGGTTTCTTTTTTCTCCTCTGGTTGTACATCAATGTGAACTCCTTCTTAAGTCTAGACGACCTAGACTCCGGCTTTTGTGATTCGGACTTTAAATCGCTGCGGCTTTTGCTCAGTCACTTTGACCTCAGGTGGCAAACTAACGCTAAGCGGTACGGAGTGCTCTCCAGGAGCCAACCCCTTCAGGTTCAAATAAACCTGATCCGTTCCCACTTCAAGCTTTTCAATGACGCGCTTGGGACCCGAGAGTCGCAAATAAACCGATCGCGGGCTCACGATATACTTCCCTGCAAACCCTTTCGCTTCCACGTCAATATTGCTGAAAGCTCTGCTGATTTCTTCTTCCTCCAACGTGATCGCAACCTCTACCTGGTCTGGAGAGAAGGAAAACGGTTTTCCACCGGTCGAAAGCCTCACCTTGCGCTTAATAGTGCTCCGGTTTTCCTCGAGATCGATCGGAAGAGTCTCCACCGATACCAGGCGGCGTACTTCCTCCGCCGGACCAAGAACCGAAACACTTTCAGGTTCTACCGATGTTTCGCCGATCTTCTGGCCGGCAGGAGGTTTGTTGACAAAACGCACCGTCACCGGCAGCATCCGCTTGATCATCGGTTCCAGCCGCAAATGAACCACCGGGGGCGTGATCCGAGCAATCGTCACGCCCCGAGGAATATTGAAAGAAGTGGAGCTCAGCGGATAGCTTACGGAGCCGGCCTTCGCGCCATCAAGATCCAAGCCGAGCTTCAAGTCCCCGGCATCCAAGGTGGAAACTAAGGTGCGGGGACCAGTTAAACGCAAAACCACGTAGTCCACACGATTGTCCAAGACCATGAGGTCGGAGGGAATGTTGCGGAATTTCCACCGGCACCTCGACGGCCCGCTCGACGTCCCGGTGGCCTGCGACCCAAAGTCCCACGGCGATAACGATCGCGAGAACTTTGAGCCCGAAATTGCTTCCCGCAAGCGAAACAATTTTGTCCCACAGATATTTCATGCTCGGGCCAGTTCGCGCAGGGCGTTTCTGAGTCTCGCACTGTCGATGTTCTCTGTAACGTTACCGCCGACCACCAAGGCGACCGTGCCCTCCTGCTCCGAAATGACAATGGCTACGGCATCGGTTTCTTCTGTGACCCCGATGGCAGCGCGATGCCGCGTTCCCAGCTTTTCCTCAAGTTCGGATTCGTACTCAACGGCAGCAGGCAGCGAACCGCCGTAACCCTGCCCCTTTGGATGACGAGGGCGCCATCATGAATCAGTGAATGGGGCTCGAAGACGCTTTCCATCAGCTCTCGGCTGACTCGGGCATCCAGCCGGGTGCCGATTTCCATGTATTCATTCAACCCCACCTCACGTTGCAAAACGATCAAGCCACCGAAGCGCTTTTCAGCGAGCGCCATGGCCGCCTGGACAACGTCTTCGATAATATCGTCGCGTCGGTGAACCATCCGCTCTGCGCTGAGAAGCGGTGCGGTACCGACCCGCGTGAGCGCTCGGCGGATATCGCTTTGAAAGATAACGATGATGACTAAGATGATCGATCCAAGAAAATTATCCAGAATCCAATTCAAGGTTAACAGTCCCAAGGCGCGCGAAAGAACAAAAGCCGCCATGATCACGGCTAAGCCAGTGACCATCTGCATGGCGCGGCTCCCGCGCAGGATCTGCAGCAAGCGGTAGATCAGGAAAGTAATAATCCCCAGATCGACCCCGTCCTGCCAACGTAGTTGACCGATCATCTCAGCCACAGGATCACCTCTCTAGGTCCCCGGCACGCCGAAGCGAATTGCATCGGCAACACGAATGGCCTTGCGAGTTTCTTTTACATCGTGCACGCGAATGATGTGGGCGCCACCGAACACAGCGGCAATCGCGGCAGCGAGACCTACCTTCCAACCGTTCATCAGGCTCAACCCCGAGGATTTTCCCGATAAACGCTTTGCGCGACGCGCCTACCAGTAACGGTTGTCCCATGGACGCGAGCACCCGCAGGCCTCTGAACAAAGTCAGATTGTGATCGAGGGTCTTGCCGAAGCCGATGCCGGGATCGATGATGATGTTCTCCCGTTCCACTCCGGCGTCAATAGCAAAGTGAACTTGAGCCGTCAAAAATCCTGCACCTCTCGAAGCACATTATTATAGCAAGGTTCTGCCTGCATTGTCTGCGGTGTCCCCTGCATGTGCATGAGTACGACCGGAACTTTCTCTACGGCGACAAGCGTCGCCATCCGAGGGTCGAACCTCAGCGCGCTGATGTCGTTGACGATGTCGGCACCCTCACTCAATGCTGCCTGGGCAACCTGCGCTTTGTACGTATCAATGGAGATCGGTACTTTTACGTTCCGGCGGAGTCCCTTTATGACGGGCAGAACTCGTTGCAGTTCTTCCTCCCTGGATACCGCGCCTGCCCCGGGGCGCGTAGATTCTCCTCCGATGTCGATAACGTCGGCGCCCGCCTCGACCAAGCCTATACCATCAGCCACCGCTCTGTCGGGATCCAACCGTTTTCCGCCATCATAGAAAGAGTCGGGAGTAACATTGATGATGCCCATCAAGAGGGTCCGCCGCCGCGCGTCCATCGTGCCGTGCCGAGTTTTAATCACCCAACCGCGGGCAGTGCATTGAGTCCAATCCTTTTGCAAAATCGCCGGCTGAGAGGTTTGCGTTATTAACGTTGGTTTCAGACATGGTCAATGAACCCATTGACAATTTTCAACCCGGGGATTGAAGAGCCCGCGAACCGCTCGCTGTGAAGCGGCTCACGACAAAACTAGAGAGACTTTGTGACGGAGAGAGGAGGTTCGGAGGGCTAGCTCATTCCGGCTAGCAAATAAACCTATGCAATGGCCGCGGCGACCGAAGAGGCAAGCGGGTCTCCACCGTTCCCGCCAAACTCTCTAACGATGGCATCGATCTCCGAGCCGTCCAGGACCTCTTTTTCGAGCAGCATCTCCGCCACCTTGTGCAGCAACCGGAGATTGGTCTTCAGCAGATCCTTAGCCCGATGGTAGCTCTCTTGGATAATGCGTCTGACCTCGGCGTCGATCTCGATGGCCGTGTTCTCTGAGTAATCGACTTTTTGAGTAAAATCTCTGCCCAGAAAGATCTCTTCCTCCTTCTTGCCGAAGGTCATGGGCCCCAGTTTTTCGCTCATACCCCATTCGCACACCATCCGGCGCGCTAGATCCGTTGCCTTTTCGATGTCGTTGCCTGCGCCGGTGGTCATATGTTCGAGCACCAATTCTTCCGCCACACGTCCGCCGAAAAGAATCACGAGGTTGTTGAGCAGATATTCTCTAGGATAAGTATGCTTCTCGTCCATCGGCAGCTGTTGCGTCAAGCCCAGCGCCATACCACGCGGGATAATGGTAACCTTATGAATCGGATCGGCTCCCGGAAGTAGTTTCGCCACCAAAGCGTGACCGGCCTCATGATAAGCCGTATTACGCTTTTCCTCGTCGCTGATAATCATGCTGCGGCGCTCCGCGCCCATCATGACCTTGTCCTTAGCGAGCTCGAAGTCGCCCATGTCGACCTTTTCTTTGTTATTGCGAGCTGCGAGCAACGCCGCTTCGTTCACGAGGTTTTCCAGGTCAGCGCCGGCAAATCCCGGCGTGGCCCGCGCCAGCACGCTGACATCCACATCGGGTCGCCAGCGGGACCTTGCGCGTATGGACCTGGAGGATGCCTTCCCGACCTTTGACATCCGGCCGCGGCACCACGACCCTTCGGTCGAATCGTCCCGGACGGAGCAGCGCCGGATCCAAAACATCGGGACGGTTCGTCGCCGCGATAAGAATAACGCCTTCATTGGCTTCGAAACCGTCCATTTCAACTAGCAACTGGTTCAGCGTTTGTTCGCGCTCGTCATGGCCCCCGCCAAGTCCTGCTCCGCGGTGACGACCGACTGCGTCGATCTCGTCGATGAAGATAATGCACGGCGCATTCTTTTGCCTTGGACAAAAGGTCGCGTACGCGCGACGCGCCTACGCCGACGAACATTTCAACAAAGTCTGAACCGCTGATGCTGAAGAACGGCACACCTGCTTCGCCGGCGATGGCCCGCGCCAAGAGCGTTTTACCGGTTCCCGGAGGCCCCACTAGCAGGCATCCTTTAGGGATCCGCCCGCCGAGCTTGGTAAATTTTTCGGATCTTTAGGAAGGCGATGATCTCTTGAAGATCGTCCTTTGCTTCTTCCACGCCGGCCACATCGGAAAACGTTATTCTATGCTGGTTTTCGGTTAACAGCTTCGCGCGGCTCTTGCCAAAAGACATCGCCTTGCCACCGCCCACCTGCATCTGGCGCATGAAAAAATCCAAACGCCGATAAGAAGCAACATTGGAAACCAGTTAAGCAACAGCACCATGTACCAAGGCGATTCATCTTCGGGCTTTGCCGCGATCTTAACATTTTATCCCGTAGCGACTTCACCAACTCGGGATCGTTGGGTGCAAAGGTTCGAAATCGCTCACCGTTTTTGTACTTGCCCTGAATGTTGTGCCCTTGGATAACGACTTCCTGGACCTCACCCCGGTCGACAGAACTCATGAAATCGCTAAACACAATCTCAGGCTCGCGGCCATGCTGTTTACTAAAAACGCTGAAGATCACCAGAAAAATCAGCGCCAGAACCAACCAAAGGGCAATGTGTTTTGATGACTGACTCAACCCAATCCTCCGTATCTGAAAAACATCAAAAGCCTAACACACCCAAGCAGTTAGATCAATATACTCAATTCCGAACAGGAACTGCTTTGAGATGTAAAATTGCCTTGGTTGCCGGAGTTACCTTGCCGAGTTCACTTCTGCCATATCCGGGGATCCAGATAACCTCATCGCCGAGCAATAGAAGAGGCAAACTGGCGCGGACGGATAGCGGTAGTTTTTTTCAATGAAGAGTTCCTTCACTTTCTTATGGCCGGGCATACCGAGGGGCTGGAATCGGTCGCCGTGACGGAAGTTGCGTAGTGTCAAATGCGCGGCCAGAGAGGCGACATCAAACACAGCCTCCGTGAAGGTATCGGGCAGTCCAGGAAGTGGAGGTGAAATTTCTCGGCTTTGAATCACCAACCCGGCTTCGTGAATGGGCAAATCCTCACCGATCTGAAGGTCATAGCTATAACAAGCGCATTGTTGCGTGATCCTTCGAGACTGCTTTTCTAACTTGAGCGTTTCATACTCCTTGACCAACTCCCAGCCGCCAGGAATCGAAAGTCGCCCTTGCGGAGGACCATCCGTTATCAGATCCAAAAGTGCCTCGATATGCTGAAAATCCAAACCGCGCAAGTGACCCGCGTGGCTTCGATCCAGAGGCGAAGAAGTCGCCGTTGCATCGCTTTGCTATGTTTGAGTAGTGATCTCCGATTCATACCTTCGGCGGTCCGAATTTCGTTAATCGCAGCCTGCGCAAACGCATCCAATAAATCGTCTTCTTCTCGGATTAACTCTGCCTGCTGGGCCAATCTCGCAGGTAGATTCCGATCCATTTTTCTTTCAGTTGAGGAATCAATTTTAGACGAATCCAGTTGCGCAAGAAGCTAAGATCTTGATTGCTACGATCGAGCCGGAAGGTCAGGTGCTTTTCATTCAAGTACTCTTCGATCTCGGCTCTGGAAACGCCGAGCAATGGACGAATCACCACAGGCGAGCTGGCCGAATCAATGCTGGTTCCATCGAGCTGATGCGTCGGCGGCATCCCGCCTAAACCCTTCAGACCGGAGCCGCGTAGGAGCCACATCAGCACCGTCTCCGCTTGATCGTCCTGCGTATGCGCCGTTGCGATTTTGCCGAGATTACGCTCCCGAGCTACGGCTGCAAAAAAGCGATACCGCTCCGCCCGCGCCAGCTCTCCGAGATTGCCCTTTCCGGCCGCCGATTTGATTTGACGAAGGTTCACTTCCTTAAGAGTGAAACGGCAACCCCAACTTCTCCGTCAATTCCGCAACAAACCGCGCGTCCTCTTGAGCCTCCTCACCGCGAATCCCGTGCTGTAAATGCGCGACTTCGAGGCGCAACTCCAGCTCCTCGCGCAGAGTCATACAGAAGGTGGAGCAGCGCCACCGAATCCGGCCCGCCGGAAACCGCGACCAGCAAATCATCGCCCTGCGTGATCATTTGATGCTTCTCAATAGTTTTTTTGAGTTGGTCCTGAAGTGTCATCACCGAAAACCCTTGTGCGCTTTGCACTGGAAATCAAATACGACGGAAGATAGCAACTTTAAATGTTTGGCTTTCCGACATAGCCGGTCATTTCCACATACCCTAGGCCAGCCACCGGCTTACGCTGCACCGTGGCGCGAATTTGCACCGCGCCTTCCCAATACGTCACCCGCGTGCTTCGGTTGGTGATCAACTCCTGGTCGGTAAACTCAGGTACGATTTCTAATTCGACTCCTTCTGCCGGAATCGTCACCTTCCACTTCATGGGATAGTTCCGCCGCTCTTGGCACTTTTCCATCGCTCCAAGATTTCAATTTGAAAATCTTCTAGCTTGAGGTGTTTCGTTGTGCCGTCAGCTTTCACCAGAGTGCCGCTCGAGTATGGATCGGGCGATCCATCCTTCTTGCGGATCAAATAGAGCATGAGCTCAGTTTGATCATCCGAGCTGAAGACTGAAACCAATCCCAGCCCACCTGATCTTCCCGCAATTGATTGCTGCCAAACTCATGGTCCATCCAGGTTAGGCCGCGCACTTTTCTCTTTGCCGTCAATCGTAAGTTCGCCTTCGGTTTCCATTCGCGTCAACGAGTAGTAGTAGGAGGCGCGTCCTTCGCCCTCTCCTTTTTGACTGAGACCATTCTGTCCATGAAGAACCGGCGCCTTGAGCGAACTGGAGACGAAGGCTCAGTTTCGTTCCTCGGTCATCCACCTGGATCAGGTGAGTTTTTAGATCTCCCTCCACCTTCCAATCCTCGTTCCACACCAGGTAACGATCTGTCGCGGCGCCCGCCTTTCACCTGGTAGCCGCGATTCATTCTTTCCCGAAATAGGAATTTCTTCCGGTCGATGTCCGATACTGCGAAATGAGCCATGTAGAGATCAGTGAAATACGGCGGCTTATCTTTAATCTCACCCTGGCGGTCACGTAAACCGAGACCGGAAAAAGTCACCTGATAGCCATAACGCTTGCCGCTCTCACTTTCCAAATGACCGTGTAATACCACCACTCGATTTTAAAATCCGGATGGGAATAGTGATCGGCAGGGAAAGCAAGTTTGCGTCCGGGCAAAGCCAGCTTGTAGATGAAAGCGCCCTCACCCTCCCCTCTCCCTGGCAGGAAGAGGGTAAGAACGAGAACAATTAGAGAAAACCGCAAGTGCGGCTTCTTAACAATGCTTTCAGGATCTGGTGCTAGATCGCATGATTTGCAGAGCCATTCTTAGAATCAGTTATTATTATATTTCAGGCTGGTCAAAAAGGTCCAGATGCGAGGCGTGCGAAGATCGATGAGCGGAGGCGTACTCTTGTACGTTGACGCGAAATCGGTCAAGCGCAACGAAGCAGATGGCTTTTTCAGCAGCCTGATAGTGTTATAGAGCGCTATGGAATCACAATACACGCGCGCGAAACGCTGCTCACAACACCGTCTGAGTTACAGAAGAAACTCGGTTTCACCTGACCTTTGCTTGATCGACTGTGCGGCCGGCGGAACAATTTGCCCAGGGGCACATTCCCGGTGCCGTCCATTTTGATCTTTCGGTCTGAGTCTAGTCGACACCAGCGAGGCGCCGCTCAAGGCTTTCATGCACATGATCCATCACGTCCTCGAACTCCGCGGTGCGAGCGAAGCCAAGGAAGTTGTCTTTTACGAAAGCTAACTCCGGCATGCACACCGGCGCGGGGACTGTGGTTTTTGGAATATTTCGGCCACCCCAATGCTCGAATGCTCGATGGCGGCATTGACGCATGGAAAGCAGCGGGTGGGACGATCACGACGGAATCAGTTGTTCCGAAGGCGGCAACTTTCAAGACTACCGAACGGCCGGAGGTTCTAGCGACCGCCGATGATGTCCTTCGCTCGCTCAATAAAAAGGAATCGCCATCCTGGACACTCGCAGCGACGGCGAGTATTTGGGCACCCACGTCCGCGCCGCTCGCGGCGGCGCGGTTCCCGGCGCGAATTCATATCGAGTGGACAGAGAACCTCGACGCCAGCGGCAAGTTTAAATCCAACACGGAATTAAAGAACATGTACGACAAAGCCGGCATCACGCCAGACAAAGAAGTAATATCCTACTGCCAGGGTGGCTACCGCGCGGCGCACAGCTATGTCGCGCTCCGCCTGCTCGGCTTCCCAAAAGTCAGAAACTATATCGGCTCCTGGAAAGAGTGGGGCGACCGCTTAGATTTGCCGATTGAGAAACCATCTGTAAAAACCACGTTACGTTAACGCACCACCCTCCCATCGCTCCTACCGCGCCTCTCAACGCCGAAATCGGCAATAGGGCGCACTGAATCCTGATTCTTTGGAATGGCTCCTGCCAAGCTTTCCAAAACTTCAGCGTCGCTGATGGCGATGGTCTCAGCGACCGTCTTGCCCTCAAGCGGATTCGAAAAGAATCGAGGCGGATCCCTTCGCTATGGCACACATCTCGCCGGAGAATCAGAGCCTCTAAGATCTGCCCGCCATTGGCCAGTCGCAGCTCGACCCGAATTCGGTCTCCGCACAGCGGGTTAAGCTCCTCGAACTGGACATCCGGATCAACCACTCTGCCGAAGTTCTTCGGGTCGCCGCGCATGCTCCAAAATCTTCTCGGGATAGAAGGCCACCTGAACTTTCCTTGAAATGCCACCCTAAGCGAGAGGGCGAAGCGCTTCTGACCGCCTTGATCGTCTTTCCGGTTCGCACCATCAGCAAGTTCCCCGACGATTGCTATCGCTATCTGCTCCGGAGTTTCCGCGCCGATGTCCAATCCGACAGGTATTTTAACTCTAGCAATCTCTTTATCCGAGTAGCCCATCTCCCCGGAGCCGTTTCGACGAGAGCGGCCGCCCGCCTTGCACCGCCCAGGACCCCGATGTATCTGACATCGGTACGAAGCAAAACTTCAAGAACCGGTAAGTCATGTTTGGCCGCATGGCCGAGCAGCAAAGCGAAACTGAATTGGCTGAAAGTGTGCTCGCGGGCGATTTCCCGGAAAGCCGACAAGAATTTCGCTGGCGGCGGGAAAGCGCTCCCGATTGGCGAACCGCGGTCTCGTATCGACAACGTGAACTCGAAATCCCGCCTGGCTCGCGAGCGCGACGCCACCGGCACCGCCACTTGACTGGCGCCAAAGATGAAGAGATCGGGATTATTGCCGACGACCTCGACGAAGATCTCCACCTCCGCTTGCTGTACCTTCGCCCGCCGGTTGAAAACTCCCGTCCAGAGCCACTGTGCGAGAGATGCCCTTCGACAATAAGTCCTGCAGCTATATTCGCGGCCACAGAGTTAAGTCGATCATCCCCCAAAGATCCGTAGACTCTCCCTGAGGATGAGAGCATGATTTTGCTAGCTGGTTTAATCGATGGAAGAGAGGATCGCGTTACAGTCAAAAGAGCGAACGGAGTTCCATCGGTTGAGAGCACCTGGCGCAGCTGCAGAAAAATCTCCGGCTCGAGCTTCACCGGCTCGACCAAAACCCTCAAAGCTCCAGCGCAGGTCAAGCCGATCTCGAAAGCGTCCCTCCTCGCCGAGCTCCGCGCGCAACAGTTGGGGCTCGCCCGTCCGCGTCACTTCCTCGGCGGCTTCGATCACCTGCGCGTCAATACAACCTCCGATCGTCACGGCGCCTTTCAGGGTTTCGCCGCCGATAATAAGCATCTTCGAGCCTTCTTTCCTGGGCGCAGTTCCCTCCGTGGCGATGACCGTGGCCAGGCAAGTCTTCGATGAATTTTCGCTCGCCGTTAAGATGTCATCCCAAACCTGTTTCATAGTCGAAAAGAAAGTATCCTCTCAAGGCTGGTGTTTTTGCAAAGGCAGGCGTGGCGAGAGTAACCCTATCTTCGAAGGCGTTGACATCGAGAGACAAACCATTCATGGCGCCGCTTCCATTGAAAGGTACTTCCGTGGATCTTTTTGCAAAAGTATTCTTGCAGTGGGCATTACAGAAATAATAAGTGATTCCGGCAAAGAGGAAACTGCCCGCTGCGGTCTGGGGATCGACTTTCATGTGGCAAACCGGATCTTCCGCTAATGGAGGCACAGAAACCTCCGCGGATCTGTGAACGGCCGCCGCTTTCTTTTCTTGACTGCGCCGCAGAGTGACAATCTCCGCGATGATACTCCAGCGCCACCTCCGGAAAAGTTCGCGCCGGCATGTCGATCCCGGCCGGACACTTGATCAAATCGAGTTTTTCCTTCGCGACCCCACCGTCCCTGAGATCGCTTGCATATCTGCTGGAATCTCTTCTTGCTGGCCACCAGACCCAGGTAATTAGGAGACAGTGGCAAGAGTCCTTTGATGGCCTCTTCATCCCAATTCCCGTTGGTTGCGACGACCGCGTAGCGCTCGCGGGTGCTCGCTAATTTTTCCGGCTCGATCCGAGGCAGAACCATTTCGGCAGCGGAAAACTTTTCCCTCCGTTGCGGAGGGGTCGATGAGGATCACTTTGAAGCCCACCGCCGCGCCGATTTTAACCAACGCCTCGGCAGCTGGGGACGCGCCGCACACCAGTAGCTGCGGCGCCGGAAGATAAGGCTCGATATAAATTTCCATCGTTCCACCGCTGTAACAGGTCATCCGGTAGAGCTCCACGCCCTCTCGTGGTTCCTCATCGAGATTGGGCGTCAAAACCACCAGCCTGGGCTCCCCGTCGGCAATGGCCTTCTTCGCCTCCTGGAGCACAGTCGGCTGGGCGCAGCTCCCGCCGATCCAGCCCAGAAATTCCCCATCCGACGTGATAATCGCTTTGTCTCCGGGCTCGCCGGAGGTAGGCCGTTCTCTGCGCACAACCGTAGCCAGAGCAAAGGGCACGTTTTGCGACAAAAACTCGCCCGCTTTTTCCAAAATCCGGTTGTTCATCTGGTTACACGGAGACCAAGCCTCGGACTATTATGCTCACAGCGAAAGCTGGTCTCGGAGACGGTGGACCCTTCCAGGTCGAAGGCGATGCAGCTGTACTCACCAGAGTTCCGTCCGCTTCAAATAGTTTCAAATCGTTCCGCTCCAGAACTTAGTGTTTGCAGACAGCCTGAACAGGCTTGAGCCACTGCTTTTGAACCGCAAGGGCTCACCGCCGACTTGACTCAGTTCGGCTTGATGTTATCCATGAATAGACTTCCAGGTTCACCACTTCAATTTCTAGGTTGAACAAGATTTCTAATCCGTTACCCCATGCTCGCGCAGACACTTCCAGACTTTAGCCGGAGTAATCGGGATATCGATGTGCCGCACGCCCAGATGCCACAGCGCATCGACAACCGCGTTCGCGATGGCTGCCGGAGCGCCCACCGTGGCCGACTCGCCAACCCCTTTCGCGCCCAGCGGATGATGCGGCGACGGCGTGCAAGTCTTGTCCGTCTCCCACTTCGGTGTTTCGACGGCCGTTGGCACGAGGTAATCCATGAAGCTGCCGCCTTGAATGTTCCCGACCTCATCGTAGTTGATCTCTTCGTACATCGCCGGAGCGAGCCCCATGGTCAGCCCGCCGTGGATCTGGCCCTCGACGATCATCGGATTGATAATATTGCCGCAATCATCCACCGCTACGAAGCGCCGGATCTTGACCTCTCCGGTTCCTTTGTCGATATCGACCACGCAAATGTAGCTGCCGAAGGGGTAGGTCAGGTTCGGCGGATCGTAATACGACACCGCTTCGAGGCCGGCCTCCATTCCTTGGGGGTGATTGGTGTAAGCCGCAAAAGCGATTTCCTGTATCGTCTTCGCCTTGGAAGCGATTGCCCTCTCACGAAGAACTTGCCCGGCTCCCACTCGAGATCGTGTCTCGTTCGCCTCGAGCAGATGGGCGGCGATTTTCTTCGCCTTGTCCCGAATTTTGCTGGCAGGCCATAGCGCGCCGCGGCGCCTGCCGTGGGCGTGCTGCGGCTGGCATAAGTTCCGAGCCCGTAAGGGGCCGTATCGGTATCCCCTTCCTCTACTGGCGATATGATCAACCGGGATGCCCAGCTCCTCGGCGACGAATCTGCGCGTAGGTGGTCTCGTGACCCTGCCCCTGGGACTTGGTACCAAAGCGGGCAATCGACTTTTCCGGTGGGATGAATGCGGATCTCGGCGCTATCGAACATTTTGATTCCCAGGATGTCGAAGTGCTTCGACGGGCCGGCGCCCACGATCTCGGTGAAGCTGGAGATGCCGATTCCCATCAGCTCGCCTCGCTTGCGCTGCTCCGACCTGTTCCTCGCGCAGCGCGGCGTAGCCGATCTTGTCCATGGCCTTCCGCAGGCGCCGCGCCGTAGTTGCCGCTGTCGTACTCCCAGCCCAGCACGGACTTGTAGGGAAACTGCTCCGGCTTGATGAAATTCTTGAGGCGAAACTCGGCCGGATCCATCTTGAGCTCGTGCGCCATGATGTCGGCCATGCGCTCGATGGCGTGAACCGCTTCGGTGACCCGGAACGAGCAACGGTAGGCGATGCCTCCCGGGGGCTTGTTGGTGTAAACGCCGTCCACTTCCACATGCGCGGCTTTGAAGTCATAAGAGCCGGTGCAGATATGAAAGAGACCGGCCGGGAACTTGGAGGGGTTCGCGGCGGCATCGGTATAGCCGTGGTCCGCGATCGTCTTGACCCGCAGGCCGGTCAAGCGTGCCGTCCTTTTGCCCGCCAGTTCAGCGCTGATGTGATAATCGCGCGCAAAGGAATCCGCCTGGAGATTTTCCATCCGGTCCTCGATCCACTTCACCGGCTTACCGGTCAAGACCGAGGCGGCAACAGCGATCACATAGCCGGGGTAAACCGGCACCTTGCCGCCGAAGCCGCCGCCAATGTCCGGCGAGATGATCCGGATCTTCTCTTCGGAAAGTCCCACATGTCCTGCTACCAAGCGCAAAGACGGTCCGGATCGCGTGCGGCGCCTGGGTCGTCATCCACACGGTCAGCTTCCCATTCACCTTGTCGAAGTCGGCGACGCAACCGCAGGTCTCGATGGAAGAGACGTGGATGCGCGGCAAGTAAATGTCCTGCTTGACCGTCACTTCGGCTTCCTTGAAAATTTTGTCGGTTGCAGTCTTATCGCCAACTTCCCAGTGCCAGATGTGATTGTCTTTCTTATCTTTCTTGTCGGTGCGCAGCACCGGCGCGTCCGGTTCCAAAGCCTTGAAAGGATCGACGACCACCGGCAACGGCTCGTAATCCACCTGGACCGCCTGCACACCGTCGGCCGCGATGTATCGGTCCGTCGCAAGCACCGCCGCGACTTCCTGGGCCTGATACATCACTTTCTCCACCGGCAGAACCATCTGAGTGTCGGACATCAAAGTCGGCATCCAGTGAAGATTGTATTTGGCCAGATCCTGGCCCGTGATCACGGCCAGCACTCCCGGTATGGCCAGGGCTTTGGCGGTATCGATGCTTGTTGATCTTGGCATGGGCATAAGGGCTGCGCACGATGTCCAACCAGATCATTCCCGGAAGCCGAACGTCGTCGACATAATTCCCCTTCCCGCGGATAAAGCGCGCATCTTCCTTGCGCTTTACCGAATGACCCATTCCGCCGATCTCTGGACTCGTTTTGGGCATATCCATCGGTTAGGCTCCTTGTCTCAGCTTTTGCGCGGCATACTGAATCGACTTCACGATATTCATGTAACCGGTGCAGCGACACAGGTTGCCTGAGATCGCCATCCGGATTTCATCCTCGGTGGGATTCGGCTTCTCTGCCAAAAGAGCCACGCTGGTCATCATCATGCCCGGCGTGCAAAAGCCGCACTGCAGCCCATGCTCCTGCCAGAATCCCTCCTGAACCGGATGGAGCTTGCCGTCCTGTTCCAGTCCTTCGACGGTCTTGATTTCACACCCATCCGCTTGGACCGCAAAGAGAGTGCAGGACTTGATCGGCTTTCCGTCCAGATGGACCGTGCACGCTCCGCAGTGGGTGGTATCGCACCCGATATGGGTCCCGGTCAGGCCGAAGACATCGCGGATGCAATGGACAAGCAGGAGCCGCGGCTCGACATCGGCTTCCATATCGGCACCGTTCACTCTTAACGCGGATCTTTGCTTCCCCATGGCTACTTCCTCCTCGACTCCGCTCAAGAGCACGGTTGAGCGCCCGAATCGTCAACACCCGAACCAGATCGCGCTTATACTCTTCCGATCCTCGCGAGATCCGCCGTCGGCTCGGATTCTTGAGCGGCCAGTTGAGCCGCCCGCTTGATCGATTCGCCATCGATTTTCTTTCCTCGTAAAGCCTCTTCCGCCTTTCTAGCCTTGACATGGCGTCAGACCGACATTGGTGAGCCCGATTCCAACCCGCTGGCAAACATCGTCTTTGCCCACAGTCAATTGCGCCGCGACGCCTGCCGTGGCGAAGTCACCCGACCTTTCGCTCCAGCTTGAAATAGGCACCGCCGCTTCGGGCCGGCGGGATGGGAATACGGATCTCTGTAAGAATTTCATCTGCACTCAAGGCGGTAGTGAACAGGTCGGTAAAAAAGCTCGTGACCGGTATCTTTCGCTCCCCTTGAGGCCCGACAACCGCGATCTCGGCTTCCAGCGCCACACATGGTCGCGGGATGGTCATTGGCTGGATCGCCATGAGCTAAATTTCCGCCGATCGTGGCGCGGTTTCGCACCAGAGGGTCCGCGATAACCAAGGTCGTATCCAAAAGCAGCGGGTATTTGCTTCCTGATCAGCTCCGACTTTTCCAGATCCGCCTCGCGCACGAGCGCCCCGATCCTGAGGAACCCGTCCGCCTCTTTGATATGATCCAACCCCGAGATTCGATTGATGTCAATCAGGTAAGCCCGGATTGGCCAGACGCAACTTCATGAGAGGGATCAGGCTCATCCCGCCCGACAGTATCTTTGCTTCCGCGCCGTATTTTTGAGCATGCCGATGGCGTCATTCACGCTGTTCGGCACAAGATAATCAAAGGTCGGAGGAATCATCGTGAAGCTCCTTGAAAGTCAATTCACGCAGGGGACCAATGGTAAGGGATCGGTAGCAATCGGCAGATACTCCAGTATCTACAACATGTCTGTCCCCTCTATATGAGCTTGTCGAAGAGCTAAACGCCTGATGTCACAACGGAAGAGTCCAAGCGTCAGCAAGCCAATCCACACAAAGCGGAGGGACTTTTTAGAAGGCGAAAACATATGATAAGTAAATCCAATACAGGACAGCAGGCTTCTAGGTTAATCGAATAGCCCAATCAAGACTAATCATAAAAAGGAGTGAATCTATGCTTTCGTACCCTCGATCTGCTCGCCAGTGATTCTTCCCATCTGCCTTTTCTCTACGTCTTCAAAGAGTCTGGGGTGATGGAAAAATATGGTTTCGAAATCGACCTCCACATAGTCGGTGGCGCCAAAGCGCCGACCATGGCGCACCGCGCGAAGCTCGCGTTGGCCGGCGAAATCGACTTTCTCAGCGGCCTACATCACGAGACTTATCGCGAGCGAGCCAAAGGCGAAAAACGGCTCACTCTACCTCGCCCAGGCCCAGAACAACTGGGATGACCGGCTCGTCGCGCTGCCGAAGATCCAAACCGTCCAGGACTTGAAGGGCCAAAAGATCATCTGTCACGGCAAAGCGCCCTGCGTCGCCGGCAATCTGCGGGCAGTATTGGAAATCTGCGGCCTGAAACCGGAAGAGATACACGTCGAAGCCATCGAAGATTCGTCGGGCAAGTTTCTGCAATTTGTCGACCGCCTGACCTCCGGCGAAGCGGTGGCGGCGTTGGTGGACATGCCCTTCGATCTCTACGGCATCAAAAGGGACTGAAGATCGTCGATCTACCCGATCGGCCGGTGATCCACAATACGACTCTTTTGGCGACGACGGATTACATCAAACAAAACGAAGAAACGGTGTATGCCTTTATCAAAGGCTTCATCGAAGCCCTCCACTTCTTTAAGACCCAGCCGGACAAAGTTATCCCCATCCTGAAGAACAACCTGGCCAAACGCTACGGGCTCGAAGACGACGAGTATTATGTCCACCTCCAGCGCGAGTGGGCGCGGCTGCTGTCCAAGAAACCTTATCCCCTGGCCAGCGCCATTCAGAACGTCTACGACCTCGACGTCGGCAAAGATCCTGCGATGAGAAACATCGGACCGATGGAGCCCTGGGACCTGCATTATTTAAGGGCCATCGATGACAGTGGCTTTATCGACAACCTTTATGCATCCTGATAGGGCATCTACTCTTGTAGTAAGTGTACTGTTAGCGACGTGTGCTTGGATTTCTCCGAGTTCGGGCGCGGAAAATAAAGGACCTCGTATGGAGCTCAAAAGCTCCGTGCTTACGGAAGGCGCTAATATCCCACGCAAGCATACCTGTGACGCCGATGATGTTTCGCCTTTCTTGAGTTGGGATAACGCGCCTGCAGGTACCCGAGCCATTGCCTTGATCGCCGATGACCCTGATGCGCCGGGAGGTACCTGGGTGCACTGGGTTATTTATGATCTACCGGCGGACACCAAAGAGTTGGCAGAAGGTGTGACCAAAACCGAGACGTTAGAGCGCGGAGCCAAGCAGGGCGTGAATGATTTTCGGCGAGTCGGCTACAGTGGGCCATGTCCTCCCCCAGGCTTACCGCATCGCTATTTATTCACACTTTATGCCTTGGATGCGCCGACTACTTTGAAACCGCGCGCGACAAAACAGCAGTTGCTCGACGCCATCAAAGGCCACATCCTTGGTGAAGCCCAACTCACGGGGCGCTATCAAAGATAAGGAATTTCGCTCCAGAAGTCCGATGCGGATTGTCGTGCTGGTGTTATTGAACTGTGGCAGATGAGTTCTCGCCGATAATGCTAGGGCTTTAGAAACCGCCCTCGGCAGACAAAACACTAACGGCTTGTTCCCTTAAAGTATTCCTCGCTACACTAGATTCATGTTGAGAGATGACCTCGCAAGAGAAATTTCGGCAGTCCTCGGCGCCGAATCCAGCGTGCACCTGACGAAACCGGAGCGTCGTGAGAACGGTGACTGGTCAACCAATGCACCTTTTCTTCTTGCAAAAGAAACTTTCAAGGAAACCGGACGAGATTGCGGAAGATGCTGCCCTGAAATTGAACGAGTCGTCCAAAATGATCGAGCGCGCGGAAGCAAAGGGTGGATTTTTGAATATTTTTGTCAAAGACGAGGCCCTAATCAAAACGCTCTCCGCGAAAACGGAATTTCCGGTAAAGAAAGAAAAGATCAATATTGAATTTGTCTCTGCTAATCCAACGGGGCCGCTCACGATGGCAAACGGCCGCGGCGGATTTTACGGGGATGCGCTTGCAACCATTTTGAGGAAAGTGGGCTACAACGTTACCCGCGAGTTTTATATTAACGATAGCGGAAATCAGGTGAGGCTTTTGGGGGAGTCGATCGAGGCAGCCGAGGGAAAACGCGAGGCGAAAGAAGAATACTACAAAGGCGAATATGTACAAACCCTTGCTGGAAAAACGCCGAAGAAGCGGTCCAGACATTGCTTTTAGAGATTAAGCTTTCGCTCAAAAAAGCCGGAATTGAGTTTGATATATGGTTTTCAGAGCAAAAACTTCGCGAACAAGGTGAGCTGGAGAAGGTTTTGAAGTTTTTAGAATCAAAGGATTGCTTGATGAGAAAGACGACGCAATTTGGCTCGGCGACGCGGTGCTTATAAAATCTGACGGTGAGCCGACGTATTTTCTCTCGGATCTTGCGTATCATTATGACAAATTCTTGAAAAGACAATTTGATATCGCAATTGACGTGTGGGGAGCGGATCATCACGGCTATGTGGACCGGATGAAAAAAGGAATAGCGGCGCTTGGCATAAATCCTGAACGTCTCAAGATTATCATCATGCAGCTTGTCCGCTTGATGCAGGGCGGCACGGAAGTGCGAATGTCAAAACGCGCGGGTGAATTTGTCACTATGGACGAGCTTCTGAAGAAGTGGCGCGGACGCCGCGCGTTGGTTTTTTCTTGAACGGGGCGCCAATACTCACATGGATTTCGATCTGGATTTGGCGAAAGAGAAATCGGAGAAAAATCCGGTTTACTATGTTCAATATGCCCATACGCGGATGGCGAGTATTTTACAGAAGTCGACCGGAAGGGCCTCGCCACTGAAAGTTTTTAAGAATGAAGCTGAACGCGAACTGGCTCTCAAAATTCTCCGCTATCCGGAAATTCTCGACGACATCGCGCGGGACTATGGGGTCCAGCGTTTAACTTCATATGCCTACGAGCTGGCGCAGACATTTTCCGCGTTTTACCGCGACGTGAAAGTGATCGGCTCGGACCGCGAAGCGGAGCTTTTATATTTGGTTTTGAAAACAAAAGAAACTCTCGCTGACGTTCTTGAAACACTCGGTATTTCCCGTCCAGAGAAAATGTAAAAAGAGGCGATCGCACTGCCTTTTTATCGAAAGATTCGCGCTCATAAAATGCTGGCGAATTCACACCGAGGAGCAGAGCCTCTCCGGTCGCGAGCAATAGGACCGGGTCATGTCAGGTTAGTTCGCTTTAGTGAGGAAGGTCATATCATCCCGGCGAACAAAGCCGGTGGGATTGTTGCTCTTCGACCTGACTTCCAGCCAATCGCCAAGAGATCTGACTACATTGACCCGGGTTCCTTTGTTTATCTGAGACAAAACCCGTGAAGACGCGGAGGGCTCTTCGTAAACTGAGGTTGGGCGGATGGTTTGGTAAACTCCCAGCTCAGCCGCGCTGCGCGCACCCCCGGACCGACTCGCGGGCGTACTCGGCTCCGCCGCTGGTCGCGACGCAGTCCTTGTTGCCGCCGTCGCCTTGTTCGCAGCCAGTCGCTCCGTTTCCCGCGCCGTGCGACTCAATTTCTGTTGGGTCGATGCCAGATTTCTTTGACTCTCCTCGAGCTTGTTTTTGAGCTGCACAAGCTGAGTCGAATTCTGCGCAAGCTCCTTCCGCGCTTGAGCCAGTTCCGCTTCCAAGGTCTGAATTTTTGGTCCTTGTCTCTGAGCTGCGCCAACCTCTCTTCGAGCAGCGATTGCGATTCACTGCGCTGGCGCTGCCCACCGATCAAAAAGACGCCGATACCGAAAACAAGCAAACCCGTGATCAAGATCGCTTTCGACGCGACCGAGGTCTTATGTTTCTTGGACCCTAGACGAGCCTCCAGAGGATCGGCTTCTCGCGTCGGCCATTGTGGATCGGGAGTTGAACTCAGATCGGCCTTGCAGTACGGACACTTCAGGGCGTCCTCGGCGATGCTATTGGCGCAGTGGGAGCAGAGTTTGGTACGAATTCCTCCTTTGCTCACCAAAGATCTACCGTCCTTTGCGCAAAAACTCACCTTGTCGTCGTATTCCGTGGAGCATTGCGGGCACCGCTTCATGGGAATTATTCTGAATATAATACGCTTGCGCGTCAAGAGGAAACATCGGCGTCAGGTAGTCAGGTCATTTCGCAACTTGCCCCAGCAGGACCCTTAAGCTATAGAAACCTGGGAGGAAACAAATATCATGGCTCTCGTTATAAGCGAAGCGCAAACCAGAAAACTCATCGACATGCAGACAGCCTTAAAGCTTGTCGACGGAATGTTTCGCGCCCGCGCCGCCGGAAAAGTGCGCAGCGTGCCGCGGCGCCGACTCAAGGGAAGCGAAAAGCAGCTCAACATGATGGCGGCATGGCAGGAAACTTCGGACCTGATCTGTCTCCGCGCTTACGCCGGCGCGTCCAACACGATTACGCTCTACAACGGTCGCACCGGCCAGATTCAAGCGATCATCGATATGGGCTATCTTAGCAGCCTTCGAACGGGCGCTGCCACGGGCGTGGCCGCCAAGTATCTCGCCCCGTCGAATACAAAAACGCTGGGAGTGATCGGGCCCGGCTGGCAGGCAACTTTTCAAGTTGAGGCGGTTGCGAACTCCTGTCCTATTAAAGAGGTTGTGGTCTATGGCCGGAATCCCAAGAGACGAAAAGAATTCATCCGACAGATGAGCAAAGTTGTCAAAGCCGACTGGAAAGAAGCCGAGACGGTCGACGAAGTGGAAGCGGCATCGGATATTTTAGTAGTTTCGACGGACTCTTCGACGCCCGTGGCGACCGGCACGAGCCTAAAAGAAGAAGCCTTGATCGCGTCTATTGGCGCCAACGCGACGGTGAAGCATGAAGTTTCGAACAATCTCATTCGCCGCATGGATTTGATCGTGACCGACGACCTTGCCGCCGCGAAAGCCGATAGCGGCGATCTCGTCGAGGCTTGCCAAACCCGCATCGCCCGCTGGGAAGACATCGCTCCCTTGGAAAAGATCGTGGCCGATGGCGTGCCTCAACCGCGGCCAAAAAGAATATTTTTTCAATCCAACGGCATCGCCGACGAAGACCTCGCTGTCGGCCGCTATGTATTGGAACAAGCGAAAAAGAAAAACTCAAGATGAAAAGCATCACTGAGATATAGAGCACAACCATGCCGGTCTTCGATGGTGAACTCGGACTTCAATTCGTTACGCACCTTGCCAATCATTACACGGTCCCTGATCTCGTTCGTTTAGCCCAACTGGCTGCAGACAAGGGATTCAAGCAAATCTGGGTCAACGACAACATCCGTTATCGTGGCCAACTTGTGGTCATGACCGCCATCGCCGCCTGCGTGCCGATTCGCCTGGGCACAGCAATCATGGTGCCCTACTTTCATAACCCTCTCGATATGGCGGACTCGTTCGCGGCATTGTCTGAACTGTGCGGCAATAAAGAGATAAGTGTCGGAGTTGCCCGCGGCGATCTCGGTCAGTCACCTCAGCACGTTCAAGCATTGAAACCCGTCGCCATGGTCAGCGAAACGGTGCGATTCCTGCGCCGGGCGCTGGCAGGCGAGGAAATTGCTTACGCAGAATATCCATTCTTGCAGGAGTTTTACCGCCTGAATCCAAACGGAAAATTTCGACTTGCGTTCAAACCGCAAGCCACCTTCAAATTTTACGGCGGCGGCAACGGACCCGCAATCGCTCCAAATGTGCGGGCGCATTATGGACGGTTTGATCAGCTCGGGGACCTATATACCTATGCTCAAAGCCGGCCGGCTTCCGGGAATGCTCGCAACAGCGGATAAAGCAGCCAGAGAACTCGATCCGACGAAGCGCCTGCGCAAAATCTGCGAACTGAATGTCTCAATCTCGCGCGATCGCGAAAAGCCATCGAATTTCCCAAACGGCAGGTTTCTCACTCGATCTTGCAGTGGGAAGCTCTGGGGTTCACGGCGGAAGAGTATGCGAAGTTAGGCGTACAGCGCGAGCAGGTCTTAAAGCTAAAGGAGGCTTATGCCTCCGGAGCAACTGTTGAAGAAGCTTCAAAACTTGTTAGCGAGCATATGGTAAAGACCTATTATGCCGCGGGTAGACCGGAAGAAGTCAGAGATCAGATCATCGAACTCGTGGCGGCTGCGGGCCGGCTTGGTTACGATCACATCGCCTTCGCCAAGCTCGGCCCGAACTATGAAGAAGCAATCAACCTACTCGCGGATCAAGTAGTACCAGCGTTGCGGTAGGTCGGATTTTAGGACTTTTGAAATGCCAGGACAAAACGATCGTCTTTGTTGCGCTCCTTGTTGACGTTAAAGTCGCGGGTGTCTTCCGGACTTGCGCAGCATGTCTCCTTCCTTGGCGAGTGTAAAACCTGAGCCGGTGACTTCTTTGATCACTAAGCGCTTTGTCGATGCGATGCAGCGTTTTCACCGCCTCATTGCCGGTGCCATCCTTGGCCGAATGATCTACCACGGCATAAACGCCGCCACGTTTTAGGGCGGCGAGAATTCTCTTGTTCATCGCGATACGCGACCTCGGGATCTAAGTCATGATAGTTCAGATGAATGATCACAAAGTCGAGAGATCCATCTTGCGGCAACGCGATTTTATCGAAAGGGCCATCGACAATCCGTACATTCGCATAAATCGGTTGCTTCCAGCGGTCAGTGAATTCCGGCCGCGAACTCGGGTTTGCGGAATAAACCACTCCTTGCGGCCCGACCACCTGCGAAAGAATCGCGGTGTAGTATCCACGGGCCGCCCAGATATCGGCCACCTTGTCACCCTTCTTTGACACCGTAGAAAGCTAATACTTCGCTCGGTTTCCGGGTTGGGTCTAAGGAACGTTCAGTGTCCGGTCTCTCGGAGTTCGTCAGGGCCGCGGCATAATCTTGCGACTTCTCTTCCGACCTCTCCGCGGTCGAACAGGCAGCAACAAATAACATTGATAAGATTCCCAGCAACACATAGTTTCTGATTAGAGCATGTTTGCCCATAGATGGCTCCTTCCTATCAGCTTACCAGATTAGATTGTCTCAACTGAAATACCAGATTTGTCCTAGTCCCACCAGCTAAACAATGGCTTCCGCCGCATGCTTTTTTCCTGTTCCGGCGTCTGTGACGGATGGGCTGCGCGCATTGCCTTATCAACGTCGTACCGCAGCATGTCCCAGATTTTGTCCACGCAGAGCCCGAAGTCAGGGTCTCTCATGCTCTTGAAGTTGCGCGGCCGTGGCACATCGACGGTCACAATGCTCTTCACCACGCCTGGCGCAGCGCTCAGCACCGCGATGCGATCGCAGAGCATCACCGCTTCTTCGATGTTATGGGTAACCAGGACCACCGTCTTTTTGTCTCGTTCCCAAATGCGCAACAACTCCTCGCGCAGCAGCAGGCGCGTTTGCGCATCGAGGTTGGCGAACGGCTCGTCCATGAGGATCACCTCGGGATCATTGGCCAAGGCACGGGCAATGGCGACCTTTTGTTTCATACCGCCAGACAATTCCCCGGCCGCGCGCCGCTGAAATCCAGCAAATGAACCATTTCCAAAAAGAATTGACTGATTCTCTTGTACGTCGACCGTTGTTCCTTGCGAAACTCCGCGCCTAAGGGGACATTTTCTTCCACCGTCCGCCAGGGCATCAACGCAGAATCCTGGAACACCATCGATACCAGCGACTGCGTTCTTTTTCGCCGACGAATTCCACGCCGCCCTGTGTCGATTTTTCAAGGCCCGCCATGATGTGGAGCAACGTCGTCTTGCCGCAGCCCGTCGGGCCGATGATGCCGAAGAACTCTCGGTCGCGCACCTCGATATCGACGCCGCCCAGAGCGCGAAACTTCCCCTGTCCCGTGGTAAACTCCTTTGTTAGACCGTGAACGACAACTTTCATCTCTAGTGCTTGCCGCGACCCTTCTACCGCGCGCTAAACATTTCGTCGAACAGCTTCGCGTAGCGTTCAAAATTATCAAGAACTTCCGTGGGCGCGAAAGCGGGTTTGATTCCTTCCATCAAACGCGCTTGCTCGGGTAGCACATCGATTCTGTCGGGAATTCGGCTCATGCCACGAATAAGCTCCTGCCCTCGCTTTGATAAGACGAAATCCATGAAGAGCCGGGCCGCATTTGGATGAGGCGCCTTGGCGGAAATACCGGTGGGATGAATGTTCGCAAAAACCGGATTTAAGTAAACCCAATCAACCGGCGCCCCCGCGGGTTTCAATGTTTCGAACGTCTGGGAGTAGCCGGTCAGCCCGCCTTTGAACTCACCCGCCGCAACGAGCTGTGCAACCAGATTTCTGCCGGCCCGGAGCTGGGCCTGCCTGGCCAGCTCGCGCATAAAACCTTGCCCCTTCTCATCACCCATCGCTTTTGATCAATGTGCCGAACCACTCGTAGGGCCTGCTGTCCATGCCGATCTGACCTTTCCACTCCGGCTTCAAGAGATCGGCATAAGATTTTGGCACGCTCGCCTTGGGCACATTGCGCGTGTTGTAACCGAATGCGGAATAGTTCGTATAGATCGACGTCCAGGTCGCCTGCGGGTCTTTGTATCCGTCTCTGAAGTATTTCCGCTCCGGTGAGTCGTAGGTTGCGAACACCCCGCGCTTTTTCAGGTTGTGGCCGTAAAAACTCGTCGTCATCGCGACATCCCAAAGATTTTGACCGGCGCGGCCTTCGGTTAGAATTCTCTCCATGAGCGCCGCGTCCGTGCTCCGATAAAATACCGCGTCAACCTTCGGGTAGAGCTGCTTGAATCCGTCGGTTAGCGTCTTGGAGTCGGCGGCGTTAAAGGAAGCATAGAACATAAGTTGCCCTTCCGTTTCCGCGCGCTCTTTTTACCTCCGCCGCGCCAGTGAACACAGGCGATAGCCACATCCAAGCAGTGAACAGGACCAGTGCAATGCAGCCGACTCGCGTCATGGGTTCTCGCTTATCATTATTATTCATCGTCGACCGAGTTGCCGAGTCGATGCGAGACTCGAAACCCGAAACGCGAAGCCGCAGGTCATGGCATCTCGGCAAGCAAGCGTCCGTAACCTGTCACCGGCTCGTTGAGCTGAAGGATTTTCTTCGTGGCCCAAACTTGGGCGGGGATGCTAGAAACCACCGTGGTCCTCAGATCCTTTTCCAGCATCTCGATAACCGGCAAATTGTGCCAGCCCGCGCCAAGCATGTAGATACCGTCGGCGGGACCATGCTCCAGGAAAACCTTTTGGCAAAGCCGTAGATCGCCTCTGGAGAAAGCTTGCCGGCATCTTTGAACGGAACTTCGATTCCCTTCATCGCTTTCACTTCGAATCCGTCATCCTCAAAAACTTGGCGAAGCGATGGTTCATGTCATCTTGAAAGTAAGTAATACCGACCAATTTTTTCATTCCCAAAGCGCGGAAGGCATCGACTTGCGCCATCGTCGCCACCAGCACCGGAATGCCATATCTTTTCGATAACCGTTCAGAAATCTCGCGGTCCGCGCCGTGGCCGCGAACCATCGTTGGCGGCGCCCCCATGATCATGACTACGTCCGCGCCCAACTCTGCTAACCGTGCTACCTTCTTTTCGGCCACCGACAACGCTTCCTGAAGCTCTTGTTCGTTGCCAGCTCGGATGCCAGCATGGGACGGTATGAACCCCACACCCTCCGGCATGAGTTTGATAAAACTTTCCATGGAACCCGGTCGATAGGTGGGCTTCACGAGCCCGACGATTCCGCGTGCGCCGTAATACATCTCTATTGTTCTCCTAGCGTGATCGCAGAGTAGGGGCGGGTTTCAAACCCGCCCCTAGGATCTGCATGCTATGCATTTGCGGTTAAGGATCTTTTTAGCTACGCCGCCGCTTGCAGCGTCTTCCCGTTGGCGCTCCCCAATACGCTGCCCGGCAACGCGCCGGAGTGCTTACCCTTTTCGACCAACACTTCACCGTTGACAAGGGTCATCTCGATGCCCACCGCTTTTTGAATGAAGCGTTTTTCGTTGGCCGGCAAGTCCTGCACCATTTCCGGCTCGCACTCGCGGATGGTCGATGGATCGAAGAGCACCAGATCTGCCGCCATACCGCGCCTGATTAAACCACGATCGTGCAAACCGAAGATCGAGGCAACCATGAAGGTCAGCTTGCGCACGCCCTCTTCCAAGCTCATGACGTTTTTCTCGCGGATCCAGTAGCCCAGCAGGCGCGTCGCATAGCCGAAACCGGCGTCGTAAATCAGATGGGCGCCGGCGTCGGATTGGCCGACGAGAGTGAACGGGCTACGGATGATTTCCGCCACCGCCTCTTCGTCACCGTTAGTGCTGGAAGTTTGGAATTCCGTATCCAATCCCTCTTCCAAGGAAAGATCGAGGAAAGCGTCGATGACGTCCTGGCCGCGAATTTTGGCGATCTCCGCCACACTCTTCTTCTCCAGATGCCTGTTGGCCGGCGTCGCGGCTTTGATTAGATACACCAGATCCCAACGCCGCGAGAAGCGCGAAGATTTCTTTTCTTCCACAGCTTCGTAGCGCATCTTGCGCCGCGTTTCCGGATCGCGGATCGCTGCGATACGCGCCTCAAGCGGCAAGAAGAGAATCGTTTTCCAAGTCGGCAGGTCGTCGAACACCTGGGCGTTTTTCATGGTGAGACGGTTGTTGAACAGTCGCGCGTTGCACAGCGGATAAGACTGCACGCCGCGTTCCAGCGACTCCTTCGCCAGGTCCAACAGCTGACGCCATTCGTCCGGTCTATCCCAACGATGCGCGATGCTCTGCCAGATCACCGGCCGTCCCGATCGGGACGAGATCTCGTCGAACAATTGCACCGTCTCGCGCATCGGCACCGAGACTCCAAGCGAACCGCGGGAAATCTGTACCGCGCCTTGATTAATCTCGCCGAGGGCACAGGCTAACTCGATAATTTCTTCATCGGTGGCGAATCGGCTTTGGATGGGCGTCCCGTCAGCAAACATGTGCACGGGATTTTGATTGGTTGAGAAGCCCATCGCTCCGCGCGCGCACGCCGGCTTTAAGAATCTCTTTCATCTGGTAGATTTCCGCGGGGGTGGCGGCGCGTTCCATAGCGGCATTGCCCATCACGAACTGCCTGAGCGCGCAGTGACCCATCAAAGCGGCGACGTTGACGCCGAGATTACCGCGCAGCTTATCCAGATATTGCGGAAATGTCGTCCAACCCCACTGCACGCCGGCCCGCAAGGCCGGCAGCGAGATCGCTTCCACTCTTTCGAAGCTCTTGAGAATCGTGTCCTGGTCCTGCTCTTTACAGGGCGCAAGGGCAAGCGCGCAGTTCCCGGAATAACCGTAGTCACACCGTGAAAGCAGGAGGACGTCGCCAGCGGATCCCATAATAACTGCGCGTCAAGATGGGTATGAAAATCGATAAAGCCGGGCGAAACCGCCAACCCATCGGCGCGAATCACACGTTTGGCCTCCCGTTGATGCGCCCGGTGTCAACGATACGACCATCTTTCGTTGCTACATCGCCAAGATAGGAAGGCATTCCGCTGCCGTCGTAAATCCGGCCGCCTTTGATAAGCACGTCATAAGCCATACGAGATCCTCCTCGCTTTCTTGAACATTACACCGAGCTTATCGACAGACATACGCTGATGTCAACCAATGAGACTTATCGCCTACACGCCGCCGCTCGTGTACTTAAAAACAGAACGGAAAGGAATCCTGAAATGATCGAAACTCACAACTCGCTCTCGAATCCTCATGAGAGCAACAGTTCCAAGTCCTCACGGGTTAGACTATGTATCAGACTATTGTCGGCGGTGATGATGGCATCGGCTAGATCACGCTTGGTCTTGCTGCAGTTCCAGCACCTTTTCCTCGACCGTGTCGCGAGCGATCGAGCCGATAGGCAAACACCTGGCGCGTCTGGCCGATGCGATGTGCCCGGTCGATCGCCTGCGCTTCAACCGCTGGGTTCCACCAGGGATCGAGAAGATAAACGTATTCGGCGGCGTGCAGGTTGAGTCCCAGGCCGCCTGCTTTCAAGCTGATGAGAAACAGCTTCGAGTTCGGATCGTTTTGAAATTGCTCGACCCGCGCCTCCCGGTCGCGCGTCTTGCCGTCAAGGTACACATAGGGAATCTTGGCGCCGTCGAGCCGGCTGCGCACGATGGCGAGCAGACTCGTGAATTGGGAAAAACCAAAGCCTTGTGTCCTTCTTCGAGCACCTGGTCGAGCTGAGCGAGAAGGGTGTCGACTTTTGCGCTCGGCTCCGCCGTTTTCTTCTTATCGATCAGGCCCGGATGGCAGGCCGCCTGACGCAAGCGCAACAGCGCTTCGAGCACCTGGAACTTCATCTGGGTCAGGCCGTCACCTTGAACGTTTTTCAGCAGTCGCGCGCGGTAATAGGCGCGCAGCTCATCATAGAGCTTTCTGTCACGGGGCTCGAGATCGCAATAAATCGTCTGCTCGGTCTTTGCTGGCAGCTCGCGGGCAACTTCTCCCTTCGTCCGTCTTAGGATGAAAGGCCGCAAGGCTTGCGCCAGTACGTTGCGTGTCTCGGCGTCAGGGTTCCGACCGGCACGGCCAAACACCGAAGCGCTACCGAGCATGCCGGGGTTGAGAAACTCGAAAAGGCTCCACAGCTCGCCGAGATGGTTTTCCACCGGCGTGCCGCTCATGGCCAGTCGATAGTCGGCGTGCAACAGACGCACCGCCTTGGCCGAAAGGGTGCCGGCGTTTTTGATCGCTTGGGCTTCGTCAAGAATACAGTAGTCGAAATGTAGATCTTTCAATTGCAGCGCGTCGCGCCGCAGTGTGCCATAGGTGGTCAGCACCACGTCGTATGCGTCGAAATGATCGCCGGGTTTGAGTCGCCCGCCTCCCGTGTGATCGAGTATTTTTAGTTTGGGCGCAAAGCGCGCGGCCTCGCGCTTCCAATGGAACACCAGCGAGCGTGGCACAACCACAAGCGCTGGACGGTGGGATTCTTTCCCATTTTGCGCGCGCAGATCACGGCGCGACTCCAGAAGCGCGAGTACTTGAATGGTCTTACCTAGCCCCATGTCATCGGCCAGACAGCCACCGAAGCCGAAGCGCTGGAGAAAATAGAGCCAGGCCTAGCCCTTCGCGCTGATAGGCGCGCAGCTCGCCGGCGAAATATGCCGTTGGATCGGCTGCTCTGATGCCGCCAAAGCTGCGCAGCTCTTCGCGCACGCGCTCGAAGACGGCGTCGGTGCGCACCGCCGACTCAGAGGCCAGCAAGGCATCCAAGAGGCCGGCCTGCGGCCGGGTGAATCGCAGATGTTGCCCTTCGTTACTGGCCAAGCCCGCGAGAAGGCCGTACTTTTTCATCCACTCTTCAGGAATAATCCCCAGCGTGCCGTCGTCGAGGCCGCACAGTTTGCTCGCCCTGTTTGATTGCGCGCAACAGCCGCGGCAATGCAATCCGGGTATCGCCGAATTGCGCGCCGCCCTCGAGCTCGAACCAATCGACTGCCGAGCTGATCTCCATACTAAGCTGTGCCCGCCGTGCGGTAGAGCTTGCCTTCGGCTTCGACATGCCAGCCTTCGTTGGTCAAGCGTGCGCACGACTTTGGGCAGCTGGTCTGGTGACAACCCAAGGTCAGAATCTTTGCTGGAATAGCCGCTACGAAAACCGAGCTGCACGAGACGCTTTTCGGCGGCAATTTCAAGCTCAGGGTCACGCCGTATCAGCCGGCGTCTTTCTTTTGGAAGATCCCGCTACCCTCCTGATCGTGCTGAACCATCTCGCCTTCATAATCAAAGGACAGCTTTCCCAGCAGATGCGGCCGGGCCCAAGGATGACGCTCTCCGGGCTTGATGATCAAATTGGGCTTCGGGCACGGCGCAAGCAGTTCGAATTTCAGCTCCTCGGGAAGCTCCAGCTTAGGCTGTCGAGGGAAACGCAGCAGCTCCGCAAGAAAGGTGTCGCCCTCTTCTTTGGGAATCGACAGAGAGCCATGCGCGCGCAGCAGGGAAATCCAGCCAAAGCGCGCCGTGGTCGTTAAGACGCGCAACCCAACTGTCCCAGAACACCAAACCACCGGCGAGGAGCAAGACCGGTTTCGCCAACTCCATCTCCGCCTCGCCGCGTCGTAGCACGCCCTTGACGGAATAGTCCCCACTGTTATTTTCACGCGTAACCTTAAGGCACAACTGCCACGCATCCCCATCGTCCCAATGGACTGCCGGATGTTCGTTGGCAATGATAGATACCCGCAACAAACAACGCGCCGTTGCGCACATGAGCGGCAGCACGACATCCCACAGCGGCTGGGGCACGACAAACTCGGGATACACTGATTCGCTATAGTAAGGCGAGTAGCCATACGCTGTCCCCGGCCGCGAACCAAAGAGAATTGCCAGAATTCGCCGGTCCCTCGGATCCGCAAGATCATTGATTTCATAGAGGCCAAGCTTTTTGTCTTCAGCTTCCCCCATTCACCGTTAATCTTTTTGTCGCGCTGGGCCACTTCAACGGTTAGCCGCTCTTGGGCCAACGTTGCGCCCGCATTGATGATGTACACGAATTCGCGCTCCGGTGCCGTCGTGAATCGCCAGCGACTTTCGTCGGCCCCCATCTTCGCCAGCAACGGCTGCAGTTGCTTCCTCCAACCCGGCGTCGGCGCCGGTTTCTTCACCAACGCTGGTTTTGGATAGGCTTTCCTGGGGAACACTTCCGGAATCGCCTCGGAAAAGTCAGGCGACGAGAAATCGCCTGCTCCTTTAAGATAACCCTGCTGTTCCGCCGCGAGACACGCCGCCCAGATGTGCTTGCAGGGCTCGAAGTCTCTCTCGAAGTACGGGCAAGTACACGAGTAATCCAAGAAGCCGTCCACGCTGGAAATAGTGACGTCATATTGGATCGTCCCTTGAACCACAGCGTTTATGGACAATGCATCGCCTTCAATACGTTTCACCGCGCCGCTCAAGAAATATTGCCGGCCCCGCTGTTGGGAGAGTCTACCAATTTCGTCGGATAACTCTTCTGTGAGATAACCCATACAGAAAACTGAGTAACGTAATATGCCGCAAAAGTCGAATCGGGAAACAGCAAGCAGCGATTAGTTGATTGGATTCTAGCTGGCGATGCTGAAGCTTACTGCTAAAAGCTGCCTTGATTGACAAGCTAAGGAGCTCCATGCAAGAAAAGTCACAACGCACCGGCAAAGGAGCCGTTCATGAGAAACGGGAAAACGAACAGGAAGTCCATCAGGAAACGGCCGTCACTACGAAATGGCATCATCGATGCCGACGGTCACGTGCGCGAGACCGATGAGCAAATCATGGAATACATGTCCGCCAGCTATCGTTCGCGCCGGGAGGCGATGCTTTACTTTCCGCTGGTGCCCCATCATGGCTGGCACCGCTCGATCCCCGCCAACGACTTTCGTTATCAAGATTTTCGCGTGCCGGACTGGCGCGAATGGGCGGGTAAGCTCGACGAAGGCAACATCGAGCTCACGGTTCTCTATCCAACGCGCTTCATGCATATCGGCCAGATCGGCAACCCGCGCTACGCCGTCGAGCTATGCCGCGCCTATAACGATTTTCTCCACGAGCAATTTCTCACCCAAGATCGCCGCTTCCGCGGCATGGCGCTGTTGCCTCTCCAGGACATCCCAGCGGCGGTAAAAGAACTGCGCCGAGCGGTGAAGAGCCATGGCATGGTGGGAGGTATCTTGCCGGCAGAAGGGCTGCCCCTTCCCCTCGGTCACGCATTGTATCGCCCGATCTTCATTGAAGCCGACCGTCTGGGCTGCGCCCTCTCGGTCCACTCGTGCACGTCTTTACGAGACAACGATCGTTTCTTGCTTCCTAACGAAGTCGCCACCCTCGCCCACGTGATTCCCCAGATGCGCCAGTTCACCAACATTATCTTCTCCGGCGTAATGAACAAGCTCAAGAAACTTCGGCTCGGCTTTCTAGAGGCGGGCTGTGGTTGGGCGCCATTTCTGATTAGTAAAATCGAGGAGCGGTTGGAGCGGGTCTCACCAAACGAGCGACCTGTCCTACCAAGCGAGCTGCTTGCCCGAAAACAGTTTTTCTTTCAATGCGGTGAAGAAAGCACGACGGAGCGGGATGTCGAGCTGCTCGGGGACGATTGTCTGCTTTGGGCCTCGGACTTTCCCCACGAAGCGACGCGCACCAATCTCCACGATCTGGTGAAGGAATTTTTCGATCGCAAAGATCTGCCGGCCGCCGCAAAGAACAAAATCGCCCACGCCAACCCGAAGCGCTTCTACGCGTTGTAGACAGAGGCCAGCCGGCCCATCAGACTAAGACCTCAAGATGCACATACTGCCATCCTGAGGAGCCCATCGCGACGAAGGATCTAGATTGAGATTCTTCGCCTCCGGCTCAGAATGACATATGAACAGCTCGAGCCGATGGGTATTTGAGTGACTACTGCAATACCGACTTCACAAACCCGCTCTGATCCAGCTCTCTCATTAGGCGGCTATCGGCGAAATCTTCCGGCTTCGCGCCTTTGGCTTTGGGATTCTGTTTTCCAGACCTTGAATCAAGCTGGCGATTCCCGGAATCGATGGGTAGGGCGGGATGGAGAAATTGGATTTAATCGTGGTCTCGTAACTTTCTTCGAGGATTTCCTTGTCATCGGTCCTGAAATATTTGCCCATGACCTTCAAAGCAAAGTTCTTGTCCTTCTGGCCTCGGGCCGCGCCTTCAACATAGGCCTTGAGAAAACGCCGGACGACATCCTCCTGCGTCCGCAGAAATCTTTCGGGTGGTCACCACGCCGTTGATATGATACTCGGCTTCCAACTTGGACATGTCCAGTAGTTCTCTGAGTTTGAACTTCCTTGCGGTCAGCGTTGCCGGCGGGCTTAAAGCTGCCGCATCAATCTTTCCCGCGACCATAGCGGTAATCGCTTCCGCCGGACCGCCGGTCTGCACCATCGTGATATCTCTTTCCGGATCAATGCCGTGCGCCCGCAAGGCAAACCTGGCAGCAAGATCGGACAACGTCCCGAAGCGAGTGGTGCCAAACACCTTTCCCTTTAAGTCCTCCATCCGCTCGAGCCCCGGCTTAGCAAAAATCCAGAAAAGGAACTTGCGTACGATGGTCGCAACGATGACTGTGTCAGCGCCGGAAAAGTTGGCCTGGATCGATGCCGGCGCCGCCGAGCTGAATAATCGGCAGATCCCCAGCGAGCATCGCTTGAAGAGCCAGCGAGCTACCCGGGATGCTGATCGCTTCGACACTGAGCCCGTTCTTCTCGTAAAAATTCCCTTCCTTGGCCAGCCACATGGACATCTGCGTGGCCGAAGCTGAGCCGCCCCCGACCCTGATCCTCTCGAGCTTTTTCTCCTGCGCAGGAGCAGTCGAAAAAGAAAGGGCCACGGCGAAGAGAACAAAACCCAACAGGTGATAGCTTTTCATCATGATTTTTCGGCCTTCGACCTCGAGATAACCTGGCGAGTCTATTTGCCGGGGCTGGCTTCCGCGTACCGTAACACTTTGCCGCCCTTGGGAGCACGTGTCGGACCATAAGGCGTGTCCTTCTCGACGTAGATGCACGATCCGGCCGTATAAGTCGTCCCGCCAATCTCGATTTCTCCCTCCAGCACGTAGAACATTTCGTGATACGGATGGCTGTGCACCGGGATATTGGTGTCCGGCCCCCAGTGGCGAATCATCATCTCCGGGCTCGCACCGTTTTTGCTGGGAACCAACCACTTCGTTTGCCCGTGCCCGCTTTTCACCAACTTAACGTCTTTTTCGTTCACTGCAACAACGCCCATAAGACCTCCGATCAAGTTTCAAATCATCTATCCTACTGCCATATTTTTCGCTGCTTGTCGTTCGCTTTCCGGCACCCACTTCTCATAGGCCGGAATCACGATCATCTTATTTTTTCCGGATCGCGCACGATCGCCTTGGGATCTTCCCCTCGTTTTACCTTTTCGATTTCACGCAAGTACATCTGGCGCAATTTGATAATCCCATCGTCAATCGTCGGGCCCAGGTTTTCGTTTTCTCGATCGGCAACGGGAGGCATGCTGTCGACGACCATCCCGTCTTCTATAAAGTGCAGCGGCGGAATGTCGTAACCCAAAACGGGTTGATCTGAATCTCGGTACTCTTTGTACGGCACGATGAAATCTCGCGGCGGTTTCCAACGCTGGCTAAATGGATCGCCTTCATATTGGCCTGGGTTGTCAGCAGGCTTGAAGCGCACGCGCATCAGCAGCGTATGCGTGTCATCGATGGGCACGCTCCAGCGTGCCGCCGATACCGGCGTATTAGCATTGCCGCCGCTCAGATATCTGCCGCCGCTGCCGCCGCAGCTCACCCCGGGCATCAGCAAATGATGCTCGCGATAGTTGAGCATCCCGGGCTCTTTGGTTTTCCGATACGCTTTGTAGACGAGCCCCCATTCGGTCTCGTGGAACCCCAAGTCCGGCTCAGTGCTCATGATGTCCGGCCATGCGCCACCGTGAGTGAAACTTGGATGAACCGGATCCATACCGTTTTCAACGCACTGCAGCCAGTTACAGTTCTGGAACCCCTGGATGGTGATGTAGACATCGCCTTCGCCCACGAGAAAATTGTATCGCGGCAGGAGCGGCGCCGGCTGGGCGCCAAAATAGGCGAAGATCAATCCGCCCAACTCTTCTACAGGATAGGCCGGCAAGCGAATCGCTTCTTTCTTGAGCTGGCTGTCGGCGGGCTCTCCGGGAGTCTGCAGCAGTTTGCCGTCGGTGTCATAGAGCCAGCCGTGATAGCGGCAGCGCACACCGTCTCTCTCGACATCGCCGAGACAAAGGTTCGCGCGGCGATGGGCGCAGTAAGCCCCGATGACTCCGGCTCGTCCTTTGCCGTCGCGGAACAAGACGAGATCTTCGCCGAACACGCGTATGAATGTCGGCTTGATTTTGAGATGTCCTGAGATGCCGATGGGCCACCAGTAACGCCGGAGAAACTCGCCCATGGGCGTGCCGCGGCCGGTCCGGGTCAGAATTTCATTCTCTTCTTTGCTGGTTCTGTACATTGACATACCTCCGTTTGGTGCGCATGGCGAGATTCTCGCTTTCACCCGTACAGGCGAAGAAAAGGTCGTCACTCCGGCGGAGGCGGGAGTCCAGGCGCTGAAGAAACCTAGATTCCCGTTTTCACGGGAATGACGCCCAAAGTAAAGACTTAACCATTTCTAATATAACATCTCGCGGCCCGGAGCCTGTCAGTTCGCCAGGATTTTTCATGCGCTCGATTACCTCCGGTGGCTGAACGACTACTTTTTTCGCGATCGATTCCAACTCTTGGCCGCTCACCGGCTCAACCTCCCAACCTCTTTTTTGGGCTTCGGCGATGAACTCAGGATCCTTGAGCGCCTTCATTAGCCCATCGCGTAAGGTCGTCACTCGGTCCGCGGGCATGCCTGGAGGAGCTATTAAGGGTCGCCCGATCAAATCGGGAGACATAAGGACGGTCGCCAAACGCCGCGTTACCTCCGGCGCCTTCCGCCGTTCCATTATCTCATACACGGTGGGCACATCGGGTAGCCTCGGATCACGCTTCGGCGCGCCGTGCACCAAGACTCGGGTAAACCCATTCTTGGACCACGTGCGAGTGGGCTCACTGCCGAAATAGCCCTCCAAGCTACCGGCGCGACACTGCACTTCGCCTTTTTGCATAGCCAAGTCGATTTCCGCCGCGCCGGGGTAGCCCGTCACGATGTTGAACTTGACGCCCGCGACTTCTTCGATAAGCCGGGGAAAATAGTGGCCCACCGTGCCGAGCGCCGTGGCGCCGCAACGTGGATGCTCCGGTGCAATGCGAATATCGTCCAGCGTCTTGTAGGGTGTGTCGGAACGGCCATAAATAATCCGCACCGTCCGTTCAGGCGATCCGATCCAGTTAAACTTCGCCCAATCAAAATGCACTTCCTTCATATCGGTGAGCTGATTGAAATAGAGACCCGGGGTTACGAAGCCGATCGTCAGCCCGTCCGGCTTGGCAACGCCGTATATATAGTTCGCCGCGGTCAACGAACCCGCGCCCGGCATGTTCTGGAGAATGATGTTCGGCTTCCCGGGAATGTGTTGGCTCATGCCTCGGGAAAGCGCTCTACCCCACAGGTCGCTGATACCTCCCGGCGAGAACCCGAGCACTAACCGAATCGTCTTATCTTCGAAGAACGGAGACTGGGCACGCGCGTCATGCCCGCACGTGAGAAGCAATAGCAGCAAAAATACGATTCGCTTCAACCAACACTCCTGTTCCTCAAAACTGGAACGCCCAATTACTCTATTAAATCCATCCGCGGGTCCCACGAGCGCAACATGCCGAGTTCGTCCAGCGCTTCTTTGAGATACTTGAAATTATAGTAGTCACTCACCGGCTTTTTCGGCAGATTCCACTCACTGGTGTAGATATCGACTTTCCGTTGATAGGCCTCGAAGTCGAGCACCGGACCCCACTCTTTGTGGACCTCGTCGTAGGCGAGACTCGCCAGCTCGCGTGTAATGTAGTGGTTGTGTCGCAGGATCGAGTCCAGTGTCTCTTCTTTGCTGACCCGAGCCACCGCCGTGCCGCGTAAAATAGCCCGCACCATGCCTTTGACGACCAACGGCTTTTCCGCGATGACCGCAGGCGAAGTGGAGAAGCCGGCTTCCGGAATGGCAAAGAGATCGCGGCAGGAGGTGAGCGCATGCCCGCCCATCTGCACGGCGATATTCCAGTGCGGTGGATCGCAGCAGACCGCGTCGACTTCCCTTTGTCGAACAGCGCGAGACGATAGCGTTCCGTGTTGGGTGGCTTGCCGCGGCTATCGATCCAGGTAAGGTCTTTTTCGGGATCGAGACCATAATGGCGCAGCACGACCTTGGCATCCATGCTCGACCCGCCCTTGAGATCGCCGGCGATTTTTCTTCCCTTAAGATCGGGAATATCTTTTACGTAGGGTTTCGCCACGAAGACATGCGCCGTCCGGTTGGCGATCGACACGACGTTGACTCTCGCCGTCGATGTGATCGCGGTTTTCCAGAACCGACCGAAACGGCGGCGAGCCACCGGGTGATTGGAAGATGATCGCGCCATCCTTGCGCCACTGGTGCCGCGGGTGCTGGCTGTCTGGAATACCTTGGACCGGCCTTAAATCCACGTCCAGCCCCTCTTCCTTAAAAAGCCCTTGTCGTGAGCGACCCACATGGGCGCCAAGTTCATGGGCAAAGCCGGTCCAAATACGACGATCTTCTCGTTGGAATTCATCCAAGATCTCCTTTCGGAATCACTTTTATCTAAGTTTGGTCTGGCCAAAGAAACTTGTTTTTGATATATAGCAGAGCAAATTCAGGCTGTCAAGGAGATTTTGGCCTGACCAATGATTGAATTTAACAGCCGCGTCGACAAAATCGCCAAAGATCTGCAGGAGCAAATTGCCCAGGGCAAACTAAAGCCGGGAGAGCGCCTGGCCTCGGAGCGCAGCTTGTGTTCTCTGTTTGGCGTTGGCCGGACCACCATCCGTGAGGCTCTCAAATCGCTGGCGGTGCGAGGGTTGGTTACCCGTTCGGCGCGTGGAGCCGTAGTCGCCGACGCTGAGTCTATCCATCTTCCAGGCACGGATACCGATCTCGCCGGTCTCGCCGCGCAGACCTCAATCAAGCAGCTTTTCGAGGTGCGCAAGCTGATGGAGGTGAGGGTTGCAGGCTGGGCGGCTTTGCGAGCGACCGCCGAGGAAATCGACTCGATGCGGCTCGCAATCGAGGCCGATATCTCTCGGAACACGGTCGCAGGCAATCCCAGTCGAATTTTCCACGACGCGTTGGCTAGAGCAGCGCACAATCCGGCCCTGGTGCAGGTCTATGAATCCGGAAGACACCTTTTCTTCCGTCTACCTTTTACTGGAAGCTTTTCGATGACGCCGAAGTGAAGACGGCTCGGGCGGCGCGTCATGAGCTCGCCCGGCGCTGGCACGAACAAATCTTGAAGGCGATCGTGGAACGGGATGCGGCGGAGGCTGAAGGAGCCATGTTTCAGCACCTGGACATTATGGAGAAAGACCTGCTCAGCAGACTGCAACTCGCAGATGGCGGCACCACGAGCGGTACAGCTTATCGCCATCCGATGTTGGCAGATCTCCAACCGGAAAAAGACAGCGTGAGCAAAGGAATTCGTTCGCTACGTTAAGACATTCCTATGGAGCATCACCGATGAAACATCTCGTTACGGTCATTGCTTTCACTCTACTCGCGCAGGCAGCGACGTCTTCCAGCCGCCGAATCCAAGCTGACGGAGCCGTTGAAACTACGACTCGGGCTAGGCTCCGCGCCGGCTCCCGCGTTGCCCAACTCCGTACTGTGGTTGGCAAGGGATTTGGGGTTTTACAAGCGCGAAGGGCTTGATGTCGAGCTCAATGAATTTCAGGGAACCCCTCTGGTCATCGCTGGGATGATTGCGGGCGACATTGACGTGGGTAATGTTTCGACTTCCGACGTTATCAGGATGAACGCGAGCAAAGGTCAAGGGATGCGCGCCATTCATTCCCCGGATACCCGGCTTTACTTCCTCATTGCCGCCAGAGACACTATCAAGTCGGCGAGCGCGCTGCAGGACAAAACGTTTGCGGTCGCGCGGATCGGCAGCGTCGACCATACCCTTTCGATGATTGCGCTCAAGGGTCTTGGCGTCAACACAGCTTCTCTAACGGCGGTCGCCATCGGGACGCCTTCGACTCGCGCCCAGGCGCTGGTGGCCGGCCGCGTCGATGCCACCACGCTTTCACTGGCCACCTGGGTAACCATCCAGAAGGAGCCCGGTGTCAGAGTTCTGGTCGATCACAATACCTACTATGATACGGCCACCGTCGTCGAGAAAGTGAATGCCGTCACCACCAAAGTCATGGAAGACAAGCCTGAACATTTGCGTCGCTTCACCGCGGCGATCATGAAAGCAAGCCGCCACTTTGCGGAAAATCAGGACGCGTGGGTGGATGCCATGAGCAAGCGCCGCTCCGACATCGATCGCAAGGACGCGTTGAACCTTTGGGCCGGCTTCAAAACCGCTTGGGCCGTAAACGGCTTGATGAATTTGGATGCGTACAAGAAGAGCTCTGACTTCTATTACCAGGCGGGAACCTTGGAGAAAGTTCCCAGAATCGAAGTAGGCGAGTGGACCGAAACACGCTTTGTCGATGAGGTTCTCAAAGATATCGGAGTGTACGCCAAATTTGATTCACCGGGACGATCGCTTCGATAGCTGTGACCAACGAGCTGACTGAGTTGACAGAGAAAAACTACAGTGGTACGCGGAAGATCAGAGAAGGCTTTGTCGGATTGAGCGGTTACTACAATATTCAATTTAGGAGGGCAAAAATATGGCGATCGGATTGTCCCATGGCGGTTCAACCATCTACTCTTCCCCATCCCCCTCACCAGAGGTCTTAGTAGGAACCCGAGAGGGCATCGTCACTGTCGAGCGTCCGACCTCCGGATCGGAATGGCGGGTAAAACACCGCGCGCTGACCGACAAGCACATCAGCTCGATCATCAAGGAGCCCGAGAGCGGTCTGACGTTTGCTGGGGCGTTTAGCGGCTCAGTGCACGCCAGCGCAGACGACGGCAAGACTTGGGAGCCGAGAGGTAACGGACTAACGGAAACTAATGTCTATTCCCTGGCGTCGCGGCGCGTGAATGGGCGCGTGCGGTTGTTCGCCGGCACCGAGCCGGCGCATTTGTTCGCCAGCGACGATCTGGGTCTTAACTGGAGCGAAGTGTCGTCGCTTCGTTCTGTGCCCAGTGTGCCGAAATGGAGCTTCCCTGCTCCGCCTCATATTGGACACGTGAAGCATATTAACTTCGATCCCGACGACGCCACAACGATATACGCCTCCGTTGAAGTCGGCGGGCTCCTGAAGAGCACGGACGGCGGACGAACACTGGGAAGAGTTTCCAAGCCTATACGAGGACGTCCACCGGCTGATGATTCATCCGAGCAACCGCAGATTCTTGTATGCAGTGACCGGGAGGGGACTGTACGTGAGCCCTGACGCCGGCACCAGTTGGGAGCAATGGACACGCAGGGAAGACGAAATCGGCGGCTACCCTGATGGATTTGTGTTTCGTCCATCGGATCCGAAGGTGATTTTTATGACCGCTGCCCACGATGCTCCAGGGACCTGGCGCACGACGCATTTCGCCGGCGCGCGAATCTCACGCAGCACCGATGGCGGGCGTAGCTGGGAGATTTTGCGCAATGGCTTACCGGATCGATTGCAAGCCAGCATCGAAGCCTTCTGCCTGGAGGAGGCGGGAAGCGCGTCTTCAATTTTTGCGGCGACGACGTCAGGCGAGATCTTCTGCAGCGAGGATCTCGGCGAACATTGGAACAAGATCATCAGCGGCTTGGCCCCGATCTCCAAAGCCGGACACTATCGGAACCTGGCTGCCGCGTAGTCAAAAATGTCGGGGCGGGTTTCAAGCCCGTCCCGACTTCGTGTGGTTTACCGCAGTCAAATCGACTGGCTGCGCAACACCTTCCCTGGATAAGCGCCGGTGTGCGAACCGTTGTCCATCAACACCGCGCCGTTGACGATCGTGTAGCGGATTCCTCGGGCGTGCTGGATGTAGCGCGGCGCCCCTTCCGGCAGGTCATTGACTTGCTCGGGCTTTTCCACGTCGATAGCCGCCGGGTCAAACACAAAGACATCAGCCGCCATGCCGGGCCGGAGCAAGCCGCGATCGTGAATCCCGAAGATTGACGCCGGCATGAAAGTCAGTTTTCTAATGGCTTCCTCCATGGGCATGATGCCGCCGCTTCCGTACCCAATAGCTGAGCAAGAAAGTCCCAAAGCCGAATCCCGGATTGGCGCTGGCGACGTGCGCGCCCGCATCCGACTGGCCCAGCATGACGTAAGGGCTCTGGAAGATCGCAGCGACGGCTTTTTCATCACCCTGAGTAATGGAATCTTCAAAGACCGTGTCAAGTTCCTCGTCCAGAGATAAATCGAGCATTGCATCGATGGCCGATTTTCTCTGGGAGCGCGCGATTTCTTCGATGCTCTTTCCTTGAAGCTCTTTGTGATCGGCGCGGCAAACTCTGTTTACGAATATTGAATCCCAGCGGCGCGAGAAGTTGATCGCTGGCTGGCTCGGAACCACTTCTTCGGCCAGTTCTCTCCGAGTCTCTTGATTGCGAAACGCTTCTTTACGGGCCTCCAGAGGCATTGACATTACTTTTTTCCAGGCCGGCATCTCATCGAGTCGATTGCTATCCTTGAGCGCCCAGCGCCGGAGGGCAAGCCGGGTGGTGGTCATCGCAAAGCTCGCGGCCCCTCGGCGGGCGCGCTCTTCGACGTCGTCCAATTGCTTGCGCCAGAGGTCGGGCTCGCTCCAGCGATGACGGATGCTCTCGCCGATCAGCGGGCGGCGGGTTTCGCTCAAAATGGTGTCATACCACTGGCTGATCCGCGCAACGTGTTCGGGTGTCGCAAATGCGCCGTGGGTGAACTGCACAGCGCCCCGCTGGTTCTGCCCCACTACACGGCAGAGCCTCTCGATCTCGTGGAGGCTTGCGAAGCGGCTCGCGACGGGCTTGCCGTCTTCGCGAAAGTGACTCTGGTTAGAATTCGTCGAAAAGCCAAAAGCTCCCGCCGTCAGGCCTTGGCGCACGAGTTCTTCCATCTCGGCGATCTCGGTGTCATTGGCTTCCCGCTCAACGCTGGCTTCGCCCATCGCGTACTGGCGAACGGCGCAATGACCGACCAGAGTCGCCACGTTGAGACCCAGCGGTCTGCGGCTCAGAGCATCCAGGTACTGTCCGTGGGTTGTCCACTCCCACGGGATACCGGCTGTCAAGCTATTGCGCGGCATGCTCTCAACCCGGACGAAGGTGCCGATCAGCGCATCGCGACTCTCCGGCTTGCACGGCGTCAAAGTCAGGCCGCAGTTGCCGAAGACAACGGTAGTAACGCCATGCTCGTTCGACGAGGAGCCCAGCGGGTCCCACCAGATCTGGGCGTCGAAATGGGTGTGAAAATCGATGATGCCTGGGGCCACGGCGAGGCCGTCCGCGTCCAGCACCCGAGTGGCCGCCTCGTTAATTCTTCCGATGGCGGCAATACGCCCATCGCGAATCGCCAGATCCGCGACGAACGACGGCATACCGGAGCCATCATAAATCCGTCCATTCTTTAAGAGCAGATCATACATAAGAACTCCTCAACGGTTACTTTGTCAGGCGTGCCCAGTGACAACGTCTTAAAATCCATGCGCCAAACCGAACCCGAATATATTTTAGTAGGACACGCATTGGCAACCGCCGCCGCATTCCGTCAGTGTGCGTTAGGCGATCACTCGCGAGATCCCAGGTGCGTCTTGAAAAACTTCGTGGCCGAGGACCATGCCTGTTCATCTTGTTCGCCCTTGAAGCCGTGATCCCCTCCGGCGATGATCAGCAACTCGACCTGCCGATTAGCTTTTTGCAGCGCGTCTCGCATCCCGAGGCTCTGCTCGGTTGGAACCTCTGTGTCACGGTCGCCGTGAATAAGCAGGACCGGAGCGTGGATCTGCTCTGCAACATGCACTGGGAGTTCGAGTAGCCGGTTCCGCATACCAGCGGCACATAGAAGTAACGGATCCCCGCGTTATTCGTCGTATCCCCCAGCGTTGAACATCGGTGATCGGGAAGTACGCGACGATGGCTTTGATTCGATCGCTCCGAGTGCCGGAGAGCAAAGCCACTTGGCCGCCCAGAGAGAACCCCAGAACACCGATGGAGTCGGCATTAACGCCCGGGAGCGCTGCCAGCCAATCCGCGGCTTTCGCGACGTCGTCGGGTTGGCGCGTCCCGCAATCGTCCCATCCGCTGGAGGGCGGCCATCCGCGCATGGAGAGCGCCAGCGCCACGTATCCTTGTTCCGAAAGCCGCCGGGCCGTGCTTTCTACTCGCGCAGCGCCTGGCACGCCCGGTCGGGCCCAGCCGTGTAACACGATGATCGCCGGCAGCAGTTTCGCTGTGCTAGCAGGGCGGAAGAGGATCCCGCCGAGGGTCACGCCGGAGCCAGGCAAGCTGACTTCATATCGACCTGGATCGCTGACAGTCGTGACGTCGGTAACCACCTGAGTACATCCCGCCGCCGCAAAGGCAAACAGTAGCATCACCACGGTCTTAGACATAGATTGCGCGACTCCAGACATTGAACAACAGTGGATGCCGGCGGCGAGGAAGTCAAGAAAAGAGAAGCAAGAAACCGATCACGACAAACGCCGATACAATCCGACACTCACAACACCGCAGCCGGCGATCATGGCGGTCATGGGAATGGCGCTCTGGCTATGCAACATTCCCAACACCGTCGAGGTGATGGCGGCAATAGTGAATTGCGTGCTGCCCAAAAGAGCCGATGCCGCGCCCGCGTTAGTGCTGAAGGGCGCCATCGCCAGCGCCGTCGAATTCGGCAGGATAAAACCGATGCACGAAATATAAATGAACAGCGGAACGATAATTCCGGCAATTCCCCTACGCCGCTCGCGCCGGCAGCTAGCAGCGCCAGCCCGGCAATGGCCTGAACTAGATTAGCGGCCTTGAGCAGTTTCAGCGGCTCAAAACGGCGAACCAGCCTGCCATTGATTTGGGAGGAGATGACAAAACCCAATGCATTGGCCCCAAAGAGCCAGCCAAACCGGTTCGGCGGAACGCCGAACAGCTCGATAAATACAAAGGGTGATCCCGAGATATAAGCGAACATTCCCGCCATGCTTAGCGCGCCTGCCAACGCGAAACCGAAATAACGGCGATCCGCGAGCAACCGTCGATAGCCCTCAAGGACCGCGCCAACCTTGAGCTTCACGACAACTTCCGGGTGATGGGTTTCGGGCAGACGAAAAAACACTCCTATAAAACTGATGGTGCCCAGAATCGAAAGCAGCCAGAAGATCGCTCGCCAACCCCGCCAAACCAGCACGTAACCGCCGACAAGGGGAGCCAGCATTGGCGCAAAGCCGGTCACTAGAATCAAAGCGGAAAAAATCCGCGCCGTATCGATGGGCTCGAACAAATCGCGCACGATCGCCCGGGTGATCACTCCTCCGGCACAGGCACCAAGTGCTTGTACGAAGCGCATCACAATCAGTGCTTCGATGGACCAGGCCAAAGCGCAGCCGCTCGAAGCCAGTGCAAACAACACAAGGGCAATACAAAGCGGCCGCTTTCGGCCAAACCGGTCGATGATGGGACCGTAAAAGGCCTGCCCCAACGCAAAGGCGACAAAGAAAGAGGCCAGGGTAAGCTGCACTGCAACCGAACTGGCGTCAAACACTTTCTCCAAGGTCGGCAGAGCCGGCAGATAAGTGTCCACCGAGAGTGATGCAAAGGCGGAGATCGCTCCGAGGAGAATGATTAACTCGGTGCGATGAATTGATAAATCGTTGCTCTTCGCTTCGCACTTCTGACGGACATAAAACCATTCTCATTCATGATGTGATTTTCAAAATTCCATCTTGCACCCTCGGAGGTTCTAATGCGAGCCGGCTCGCAACACCATTCCTCACAAGTTTTCGCTCGTTGAACCGTAGAAAGATTAATGGTACAGCCAAACACGATGGCCAAGTATCGAGTCACAGTCGACACCGGAGGAACATTCTCCGATTTTGTTTTCTTCAACGAAGACACCGGCGAGATCAGCATCACCAAGGTCCCTTCGACTCCTAAGGAACCGTTTCAGGCGGTATTGAACGGCGTCAAAGAGCTCGTCGATCAGGGCGCGACAGCGAGAGACATTTCCTTTTTCTGTCACGGCACGACGGTTGGGACCAACACGCTCCTGGAGGAAAAGGGCGCAAAGACCGGCCTTCTCGTCACGCAAGGTTTCCGGGGAATTTACGAGGTGATGGAACAGACCCGCGGCTACGGGCCCGCCACCTACGATCTCTTTTTCGAGAAGCCACGGCTGCTTGCCCCACCCTACCTTACCGAAGAGATTCCCGAACGGGTCGATTTTCGCGGCAACGCCTTAAAGCCCATCGACGTCGAAGCATCGCTTCAAGCGGTCAGGAACCTGAAGAAGAAGGGCGTCCAGTCGGTGGCCGTCTGTTTTCTTTTTTCGTTTATGAATCCCGATCACGAGCTGAAAATAAAGGAGATCTTCGCCAAGGAATTTCCCGAGGCCAATCTCTCGCTCTCCTATGAGGTACTGCCGCAGATCCGCGAGTTCTACCGGATGAGCACGACGGTCATCAACGCTTACATCGCCGCCGGTCATGGCCAACTATCTCGAGCCGGCTCGAAAACCGCCTCAAGGAGATGGGCGTGATGACGCCCAAGCTCTACATTATGCAATCCAACGGCGGCGTTTCGACATTCCAAGGCTCCGCCAGGAAACCGGTAGCCACAGTTCTCTCCGGTCCTGCGGGTGGTGTGATCGCTTCCATGGGCACCTGCGAGCGGATCGGCGTCAACAACATCATCACCTTCGACATGGGCGGCACCAGCTGCGACGTCGCATTGATCCACCAGGGTAATCCGGTGATCACGACCCAGGGCAGAATCAACCAACGACCCATCAGTCTGCCGATGCTCGACATTCACACCGTGAGCGCCGGCGGCGGCACCATCGCACGCATCGACGCTAGTAGGCGCACTGCAAGTCGGTCCCGATAGCGCCGGCGCCGATCCCGGCCCAGTTTGCTACGATCGCGGCGGCCAGGAGATCACGGTCACTGACGCCAACGTGGCCATCGGGGTGCTTGACCCGAATCATTTTCTCGGCGGCCGGATGAAACTGGACAAGGTCAAGGCGGAACGCGCCCTGGAAGAGAAAATCGCCAAGCCTCTTGGCTTGAATCTGCTCGAAGCGGCGGACGGCGTACTCGACATTATCAACGTTAAGATGGAAGAAGCGATCAAAGCCGTCTCATCGCAGCGCGGTTACGACATCCGCGACTTCACCCTGGTCGCCTTTGGCGGCGGCGGCCCCATGCATGCTGGGCGAATCGCCCTCGATCTCGGTATTCCCGCGGTCTTGATACCGCTGACACCCGGCGTGCACTCCGGCCCTTGGGCTGTTGATGTCCGACGTAAAGCATGACTATGTCCGCTCAAAACTGGCCGGGCTCAATGAACTGGATTTAATCGAAGTCAATGGCCTTTTCGCCCAACTGATCGAACAGGCCAAAGCCGACCTGCGGGCCGAAGGATTCCGCGATGCCGAGATCAGGCTCGACGCCTTTCTCGATCTGCGCTACGCTGGTCAAGGGTACGAGTTAACCGTTCCCTGTCCGCTGCCGCCGCTGAAAAAATCGGATCTTGATCTGATGCGGCAACGCTTCGACACACAGCATGAACAAGCGTCCGGCCATAAAGCGGAAACCGAGCCGGTGGAGTTGGTGAGCCTGCGGCTGATTTCATACGGGCTCGTGCCCAGGCAAAACTTTCTCCCGCAAAGGCGACGGGAAGAAGCGTTGACGAAGCGAAGACCGGCGAGAGAAAAGTCTACTTTGGCAAGCAGCATGGCATGCTCACCTGCCAGATCTATACGCGGGATCGGCTGGAACCAGGACATAAGATTTCCGGCCCGGCGGTGATCGAGCAATTGGATACGACGACAGTGATTCATCCGGAACAGAATGGGACAGTGGATGATTATCGGAACATCATTATCAAGGAGACGAAGACGGCATGAGGCAACAGGTCGAAGTGGTAGTTGCGAACCGGACCGGTCGCCCTCTACAAAACACACGCCTTCCAGCCTCTACGCCTGGACATCTTGATGACGACCGTTGATCCCGTAACCTTGCAAGTCATTCAGGCGCGGCTGGCCGGCATTGTCCAGGAGATGCAGAACTCGCTGTTTCGCACCGGCTACTCGACGATTATCCGCGAGTCCCAAGATGCCAGTTGCGCGATTTTAAATACCGACGGTGAAGTGGTGGCCCAGCATGTCGGTCCTGCCGCTGCATATGGGCGCCTTTCCGGCTTGCGCGGCAGGACTGTTGAAGAGCTACACCGCGTCGGAGCTTCACGAGGGCGACGCCTTCATCACCAATCATCCCTATCTCGGCGGCAGTCCCCACGCGCCGGATATGGCGGTGCTGAGTCCTATTTTCTACCAGGGCGATTGGGTCGGCTTCGCCGCGAATCTCGCACACAAGAGCGACATCGGCGGTCCGGTGCCCGGTAGCTGCTGGAGCCAGGCCCGGGAGATTTACCAGGAAGGCCTTCACCTGCCGCCGATCAAATACGTCTCAGGCTATCAAACCAGCAAGGACATCGAAGCGGTGCTCGGCTGCCAACAGCCGCACGCCGGAGCTGGTCGTCGGTGACCTGCGCGGCCAAGTGGGAGCCGCCCGGCTCGGCGAGAAGCGCTTCCAGGAAATGATGGACCGCTACGGTAAGGAGACGATCCTCGCCTCCTACGAGCAGTTATTCGCCATGACCGAAGCGAAGGTGCGTGCGGAAATCGCTTCGTGGCCCGATGGCGTCGGCGAGGGCGAACGGTTCGTCGACAGCGACGGCGTCGATCTCGACAAGCCGGTGCGCATTCATGTGCGCATCGAGAAGAAAGGCAAGAATCTCCTTTTGACTTCACCGGTTCCGCCGACCAGACCAAGGGGCCTGCCAATATCCGTCCCACCATCGTGCGCGCGGCCTGCTGCTATCTCCTCACCTGCCTGACGGACCCGGCGCTGGCCATCAACTACGGCCTGGCAAAAGTGATCGACATCAAAGTTCGCGAGGGCAGTGTGGTGAATCCGCGCTTTCCCGCTCCGGTAAACACGTATAACCCCACGGTTCATGCGCTGGTGGAGGCGCTGCTGGAAGCCTCGAGCCAGATCACGCCGCACAAGAAAGTCGGCGACGGCTGCAGCAGCCGCTCGATCATCATCGGCGGGCGCAGCAACAAAACCGGCAAGAGCTACGTGCAATATGAGATCTTCGGCGGCGGCTCGGGTGGCCGCAGCGGCAAGGACGGCGTCTCCGGCACCAACGTCAATCAGTCCAACGCCAGGATCGCGCCCATCGAAATTATCGAATCGGAATTCTCCACCCGTCTGCGCCGTTTCGAATTGATCCCCGACTCCGGCGGACCGGGAACGTTCCGCGGCGGCACTGGGGTTCGTCCGCGAATACGAGCTGCTGGACCATGACGCGCGATTTTCGTTGCGTTCCACCAAACACACCGTCGCGCCCAAGGGCATCGACGGCGGCTCGGACGGCAAGACCGGCCGCTGCACGTTGAACCCCGGCACGGACAAATCCCGCGTCATCCCTTCACGATACTCGGACCACATCCTTCATCCCGGCGAGGTCGTCAGCCTGGAAACCCCTGGCGGCGGCGGCTTGGGCAACCCGCTGAAACGCGACCCAGCGAGGGTGCTTAGCGACGTGCGCAACGGCTACGTGACTCAACAAAAGGCGCGCGAAGTATACCGAGTCGCCATCGATGCCAAAGATGCGGACTACGTGGTCAACGATTCACAGACCCGCGAGCTGCGCGGTCAGACGTAGATTTTACTCGTTAACACTGAACGACTGGAACGTTTTGAACGGCTGGAACCGCGGTAGCGATCGTTCCAATGTCTCAGTCGTTCAGAACCTGAAATAGGGTTTGGGCTCTTATGTCGTTTGTCGACCCAATAACTTTGCAAGTCATCCAGGCGCGACTGGCCGGCATCGTCCAGGAGATGCAGAACTCGCTGTTCCGCACCGGCTACTCGACGATTATTCGAGAGTCCCAAGACGCGAGTTGCGCGATTCTGAATACCGACGGTGAAGTCGTCGCCCAGCATGTAGTGCTGCCGCTCCACATGGGTGCGTTTCCGGCCTGCGCCGCGGCAATCCTGAAAGCTTACCCTGCAGCCGAGATCAGACCAGGCGACGCCTTCATCACCAACCACCCTTATCTCGGCGGCAGTCCCCACGCACCGGACATGGGCGTGCTCACGCCTATCTTCTACCAGGGCGATTGGGTGGGATTCGCGGCGAACATGGCTCACAAGAGCGACATCGGTGGAACCGTGCCGGGCAGCGGTTCCGGCAACGCGCGGGAGATCTTTCAGGAAGGGCTTCACCTGCCGCCGGTCAAGTACATGTCACGCCTGCAGCCCGTCAAAGAGATCGAAGCCATGATTGCGGCCAATAGCCGCACTCCGGCGCTGGTCATCGGCGATTTGCGAGGGCAGGTCGGCGCCGCACGCCTGGGGAACGGCGCATCGCTGAGCTGATGGAACGCTACGGCAAAGACACCGTGCGCCAGTCGACAGAGCTATTATCAGCCTACACGGAAAACCGCGTGCGTCAGACCATTGCCTCATGGCCCGACGGCGAATCGGAAGGAGAGAGCTTCGTCGATCATGACGGTATCGATCTTGATCGGCCGATCCGCGTGCACGTGAAGGTCGCAAAGAAGGGCGATCGAATCCACTTCGACTTCAGTGGCTGCAGCGATCAGACAGCAGGTCCGGCAAACATTCGACCGCCGCTGGTGCGAGCCGCCTGCGCCTATTGCTTGGTCACCCTGGTTGATCGCTTCCTGCCCATCAATCAAGGATTGGCACGCGTCATTGAAGCGACGTTTCGTGAAGGCAGTGTCGTTGACCCGCGGTTTCCCGCGGCCGTCAATACCTACATGCCGACGGCGCTCACCGTAGCGGAGGCGATTTTCAGAGCCCTGGCTCCCTTCGCTCCGGAGAGGCGAATCGCCGGCGGCTCCGGCAGCGCCGCGCTTGGTTTTGGGCGGGCGCGACACCAACAACCACCGGGCCTACGTGCACTATGAAATCTTGAGCGGCGGTACCGGGGCGCGCTCCGGCAAGGACGGCGTGTCCGCGACGGCCTTTCATTTGAGCAACTGCAAGACCGCGCCCATCGAAATCATCGAATCGGAATTTCCCACCCGCGTGGAACGCTTCGAAATGATTCCCGACTCCGGCGGGGCCGGCCGATGGCGCGGCGGCTTGGCTTCGCCCGTGACTATCGAATTCTAACCGACGAAGTGCGCTTCTCGATGCGCACGGACAAACATGCCATCGAGCCCTGGGGCACCGACAACAGGAGTGCCGGGGGCAAAGGCTCCTGCTTTATCAATCCAGGGGCTACAAACGAAACCCGGCTTCCATCTCGTTTTGGCGATCACCGCTTGCAAAGGGCGATCTGCTGCGCCTAGAGCGCCCAGGCGGGGGCGGGCTCGGTAATCCTCTGAAGCGTCCGGCCGAAAATGTCTTTGAGGATGTCCGGCAGGGCTATGTCTCCATCGAGCGCGCACGATCGGATTATGCGGTGGTGGTGGAACTGGTGAATGGCGAGCCGAGGCTGAACCCTTCTGAAACCCGAATTTTACGAGGAGAAAAACAAAAAATACTGGCAAATGTAACTCACCTCTGCTATAAGCACAGTTAACGAATTTACTTCCTGAAGGAGGAACAATGGCAACAAAGAAAAACGCAAACCGAATGCAGCTTTCATGAAACCGGTACAACCCGATGCCGCTCTAAGCGAGGTCGTCGGCGCCAAAGCAATCCCGCGAACCGAGGTGACCAAGAAACTGTGGGCTTACATTAAAAAGAATAGCCTGCAGGACAAGAAGAAAAAGACCAACATCAACGCCGACGACAAACTCAAAGTGGTCTTCGGCGGGAAGAAAACGGTCACCATGTTTGAAATGACCAAGTTGGTCAGCAGACACGTAAAGTAAGAACCCTTTTCCTTTTCGTTCAGTGCAATAGACAGCCAAGGCTATCGAGCATTCGGTAGCCTTGAATTCCTCTAATTCTCCTCAGAATCAACGTCACGGAATCTGATGGAGCGGCGCATTGTTATGCTGTTTCGATAACCCAACATCGCTGATACGGGCTCAACGCCGCACGGTCATCCCGCGCCGCGGTTTGCCTTGATCATGCTGAGACAGCTATCGACTCACGGCTTCAAAAGATGCAGCTGGCGGGTATGCCCTTCGTCTTCAAAGTGGACAGGGTAATTGCCGCTGAAGCAAGCATCGCAAAAACCCCGACTCTGGCCGTTGAAATAAGTGTACATCCCTTCTCGACTGAGATAGGCGAGAGTGTCGGCCTCGATGAAACGGCGGATTTCTTCAACTGAGCTGGACGAGGCGATGAGCTCCGAGCGTGTCGGCGTGTCGATGCCGTAGTAGCACGGGCTGATCGTCGCCGGCGAGCTGATGCGCATGTGCACTTCCTTTGCGCCAGCATCGCGCAGCATCCGGATGATCTTTCGGCTAGTGGTGCCCGCGAACAATGGAATCATCTACCACCACGACGCGCTTCCCCTGTAAAACTTCTCGTTGGGCGTTGAGTTTAATCTTAACTCCAAAATGCCGGATCGATTGTTGCGGCTCGATGAACGTCCGACCCACGTAGTGGTTGCGGATCAACCCGAACTCCAGCGGTATTCCTGACTCTTCAGCAAAACCCATGGCTGCGGGTACCCCGGAGTCCGGCACAGGGGTCACAAGATCCGCGTTCACAGCGCTTTCGCGAGCCAGCTGCCGGCCGAGCGCCTTGCGAACTTGATAGACGTTGTGACCGTAGAGATTGCTGTCGGGACGAGAAAAATAAACATACTCGAAGATACATTTAGCTGGCTGCGCGGGGAAAGGGTTTGAGGGACTCCATCCCATTAGCGCTAAACGTGATGATTTCGCCGGGCTCCACTTCGCGCTCATAGGTCGCCTCGATCAGGTCCAGCGCGCACGTTTCCGAGGCCACGACGTAGGCACCTTCGTTAGGTCCCGAGTTAAACCGTCCGACCACGAGAGGACGGAAACCCATGGGGTCCCGAGCCGCGATCATTCGATCTAAAGTCAAAAACAGCAGCGAATAGGCACCACGCGTTCGGCTCAGGGCCTCGACGATGCGACCCATGAGCGTCGACTCTTTCGATGTCGCAATCAAGTGAATGATGACTTCTGTATCGGAGGTGGACTGGAAGATGGAACCCGAGTCCTCCAATTCTTTTCGCAATACCTCAGCGTTGACCAGATTGCCGTTGTGAGAGATCGCGATGGGTCCTTGAGAATATTCGACGACAAAGGGCTGAGCATTTTTCAGATGACTTTGGCCGGTGGTGGAGTAACGATTGTGGCCGATTGCCCTCGATCCCTCTAACCGCTTGATGACGTCCTCTCTGAAGACATCGGCGACTAGACCCATCTGCCGATGGGAAATAAGGCCTCTGCCATCGGAGGAAACAATACCGCACGATTCCTGGCCGCGGTGCTGGAGCGCATAAAGCCCTAAGTAGACCATGTTGGCCGCTTCGGGATGGCCATACACTCCCATCACCGCGCATTCTTCGTGAAATTTGTCGAACACTTTCGTAGTCCTATTTGATCCGGCTCGTCAGCCCCGCTGACCAAATCGCGCGCAGTTCGTCTACCGGCAACCGCAGCAGAGGCTGAATTACGAAACTCGTGCCCCCACCGCGCCGATAACCTGCATCGGCACGTGGTGCTCGGCAGCAACTTCCCGCAGTTGCTCCAGATTCTCCTCCGCGACCGATACGATGATCCGCGATTGCGACTCGCTAAAAGTAAAGCATCTCCACGAATCATTTCACGCATCTCAATCCGTACCCCCAGCGGCTTTTCAGGCCCGCTGATGCAGCACTCTGCCAACGCGATCGCGATCCCACCATCCGATATATCATGAGCTGACCGGAGAATACCCCTTCTCAATGGCGGCGACACAGCAGCTCTGAACCGCTTGTTCCAACCGAAGGTCGATCCACGGCGGTGTTCCTTTCACCAATCCATGGACAATTTTTAGGTACTCACTGCCGCCCAGTTCTTCTCGCGTACGCCCCAGTAGAACAACCACATCGCCAGCAGCTTTAAACCATGGCGTAACAACCCCAGCGACCTGCGCGACAAGGCCCACCATCCCCACCGTGGGCGTCGGATAGATTGGAACTCCATCAGTTTCATTATAGAAACTAACGTTGCCACTCACAACGGGGACCTTTAGCGCGATGCAGGCATCTCGCATTCCCTCGATGACCTGGGAGAATTGCCACATCACCGCTGGGTTTTCCGGACTGCCAAAATTTAGGCAGTCCGTGAGAGCCGAGCGGTCGAGCACCGACGCAAGCAAGATTGCGCGCCGCTTCGGCGACGGCTAAAGCCCTCCCACGTAGGGATCGAGGTGGCAGTAGCGACTATTGCCATCGACGGTAAGTGCAAGTCCCTTTTCGGTTCCTTTGAGCCGGATCACTGCAGCATCGGCGCCAGGGGCTACCACAGTATTGCTGCGCACGAAATGATCGTACTGGCGGTAAATCCACTCCTTCGAGGCGATGTTCGGTGATCCGATGAGAAGCTTCACTGTCGAACCCAAATCCGTTGGTTCGGCAATGTTAGAAAGGTCGAGTTGCTCTAGTTGGTCCTGAAGCTTCGGACGCTCAACCGGCCGTTGATAGACCGGCGCCTCCTTGGTCAAAGCGCTAATTGGAATAGAAGCCACTTCGACGCCGTCAAAAGCGCGCGAAACTGCCGATCGTCGGTAACCCTGCCAATCACGACGGCATCGAGATCCCACTTGTCAAAAATCCGCTTGACTTCATCCTCTGTGCCCTTCTTTGCCACCAACAGCATTCGCTCTTGCGACTCAGAGAGTAAAATCTCATAGGGCGTCATGCTTTGCTCGCGCAGGGGCACACGGGAAAGATCCAGCTCTACGCCGGTGCCGCCGCGTCCAGCCATTTCCGAAGAGGAGCTCGTCAGTCCGGCCGCGCCCATGTCTTGAATACCGACGATGCAGTCCGTTTCCATCAGTTCCAGACAGGCTTCCAACAGCAGCTTTTCAGTAAACGGGTCCCCGACCTGAACGGTAGGACGTCGCTGTTCCTTTTCTTCTGAAAATGATTCCGATGCCATGGTCGCGCCGTGAATTCCATCGCGTCCGGTCTTTGAACCAATGTAAATCACCGGGTTGCCGACACCTCGCGCCACGCCGGTGACTATTCGCTTCTTTGGCGATACCCAAAGTAAAAGCATTCACCAAGATATTGGCGTCATAGCATTCGTCGAAATAAACTTCCCCACCCACGGTTGGAACACCGATGCAATTTCCGTAGCCGCCGATGCCCGCAACAACCCCTGATAGTAAATAGCGTGTGCGCGGATGGTCGATGCTGCCGAAACGAAGCGAGTTCAGAGATGCGATCGGCCGAGCACCCATGGTGAAGACGTCTCGGAGAATCCCCCGACGCCGGTAGCCGCGCCCTGATAGGGCTCGATGAACGAAGGATGATTGTGGCTTTCCATCTTAAAAGCCACGGCCAATCCGTCGCCAATATCGACCACCCCCGCGTTCTCGCCGGGCCCCTGCAGAACATGCGGCCCTTCCGTCGGCAGGCGTTTCAGATAGTGTCGCGAGCTCTTGTAGCTGCAGTGCTCCGACCACATGACGGAGAACACGCCGAGTTCCGTATGGTTTGGCTCGCGCCCGAGGAGCTTGACGATCTTCCGGTACTCTTCCGGGGTCAGACCGTGACTGGCGACAACCTCCGAGGTCACAAGCGGTTGAGTGAACTGCGCCGCTCTCTCGTCACGCATGGCGATGCTCCCTTTGAGCACACGCCGCGGTAATGGACGAAAAGATTTTGCGGCCATCTTCACTGCCCAGAAGCATGTTGCAAGCATCTTCCGGATGAGGCATCAGGCCGAAGACGTTCCGCGTTTCATTGCACACGCCCGCGATGTTATCCAGGGAGCCATTGGGATTAGCCGACGGCGAAGCCCTCCCTTTGGCATCGACATAACGAAGCAAGATCTGATGGTTCTTGCGCAGCCGCTCTAAGGTTGCCGCGTCTGCATAGTAGCAGCCCTCGCCGTGCTTGACCGGGATTTTGAGAAGCTGTCCCTTTTAGCCTCGCAGGTAAACGGCGTGTCAGTCTCTTCGACACGCAGCATTACCGGCTGGCAAACAAATTGAAGCCCGGCATTTCGCACCAGCGCACCCGGCAGAAGACCCGATTCACAGAGAATCTGGAAGCCATTGCAGATTCCCAGCACCAGGCCGCCTTGCCGAGCGAACTCGACGACGCCACGCATGATCGGTGAAAAACGCGCTACGGCGCCGCAGCGGAGACTAGTCGCCGTAAGAAAATCCACCCGGCAGCACCAGACAATCGAGATGGCCCACGAGATCATCCTTATGCCAGAGAGACTTAACCTTCTGACCCATGTCCCGCTTCAAAGCATCAAAGACATCCTGATCATCGCAGGAGCCCGGAAAAACAATTACGCCCCAACGCACGGTCTACTCCTCAATCTCAAACCGATAATCTTCAATGACCGGATTCGCGAGCAGCTTCTCACACATCTCGCGGATGCGTGACTCGGCTGCTTCATGGGAGACGGCTTCGACAGTGAGTTCGAGGATATTTCCCCATCCGGACATCCTGTACTTCACCATAGCCTAAAGTGTGCAGCGATCTTTCAATAGCTTTCCCTTGGGGATCCAGCACGCCGCTCTTAGAGAGACGAAAATCTTAACGCGCATATTCAGTTACTTTCAGCCGCCGAGCTCTTATCCGCTTCAATGAAAACCCGGCGGAAGATGAAATCAATGTTGGTAAGGTGATGCTTGACGCCCCAGACTTTCTCGATTTCTTGTGCCGCCAGGGTGCGGCGAATTTCCGGATCCTGAAGCAGTTCCTCTTTTAGATCACCACCCTCTCGTCCAACTTTCAAGGCGTGGCGCTGCACCACTACGATAGGCGGTGTCCCGCGGGATTCCTTTATCGACCAAGGCGAGCAGCACTTTTTCGGAAAACCGTGCCGCCACTTTTCTCCAGATTGCGCTTCATGTTTTCAGGATAGACACAGAGATTGCCCAATACGTAGGTCATGCGACGGAGCATGAAGTCGAGCACGATGGTCGCATCCGGCGCAATCACCCGTTCCACGGAGGAGTGACTGATGTCCCGCTCATGCCACAGCGAAACGTTCTCAAGTGCAGCCATGGCGTAGCCCGCATGAGCCGCGCCAACCCTGAAACATTCTCGGAGAGGATCGGGTTTCGCTTGTGCGGCATCGCCGAAGAGCCCTTCTGCCCTTCCGTGAAGGGCTCCTCCGCTTCTTGAACTTCCGTGCGTTGCAAGTGACGGACCTCGACGGCAAACTTCTCCAGCGAGCTGGCGATCACGGCCAAGGTGGCAAAGAAATAAGCGTGCCGGTCGCCGCTGGATAATTTGATTGGAGATCAGTGCCGGCTTGAGCCCAGCCTTTCGACAAACATAGGCCTCCACCTTCGGTGAGATCTGTGCGAAGGTACCCACCGCCCCGAAATCTGACCGACGCAGATCTCATCCACCGCCCTTTGCAGCCGGGCTAGGTGCGCGCCATCTCCTGATACCAGAGCGCCAGCTTTAAAGCCGAACGTAATCGGCTCGGCATGCACCCCGTGGGTGCGGCCGATCATCACGGTCCACTTATGCTTGAAGGCCTGGCGTCGCAGCACTTTCATCAGATCCTTCACGTCCTGGAGCAAGATTGCCGAAGCCTCTTTGAACTGAATGGCTAAGGCCGTGTCCATGACGTCGGAAGACGTCATGCCGACGTGGAGGAAACGGGCGTCGTCGCCCACGGATTCCGCCACGCAACTCAGAAACGCAATGATCTCGTGTTTAACTTCGCTCTCGATCTTGCGAATGCGAGCGACGTTGAAACGAGCCTTTTTTAATTCGCGCGACGGCCGCTTTCGGCACTTGCCCGAGCTGAGCCAAACCCTCGGCGGCAAGAATCTCTACATCGAGCCACTTCTGGAAGCCATTCTCCTCGGACCAAATACGGCCCATCTCCGGCCGTGTGTACCGCGCGATCATGCCGCTAATTAAAACTCTGGATGTTTTAAGGGTTCAAGACTTGGAAGCGCGTTTTGTTCTTGCCTTGAACTTTTGAACTTTGAACGTTGAACCGTGTTATTTTCGTCCGTATGGCCAAATCCGCCGTCCTGCCGGTCCGAGAGAGGCAATTCTTGAACCTCCTGCCAATGCGCCCGAATAATTCGCTGAATGATCATTTGAGCGATGCGTTGGCCGCGCTGAATCACCACCGGCTCGCGGCCCAGATTGATCGCAATCAGCTGAATCTCACCCCGGTAATCGGAATCGATGGTTCCAGGACTGTTAACCATCGTCAATCCCTGTTTTAGAGCTAAGACCGCTGCGCGGACGGATTTGAGCTTCAAAGCCCTGCCGGCAGCGCAATGGCAACACCGGTAGGGATCAGCACGCGTTCCATGGAGGCCAACGTGAGGTTCGCTCTTGAGATCCGCACACAGGTCCATACCGGCGGATCCATCTCTGTCATATAGACCGGCAGCGGGACTTCCTGGGAGCTTGGGCGGACTCGTTTTATCTGAATTCGGATCTCTTCCACCGGCTACCTGCGCTGCTCGACACGACCGGAGAATATAGTCACCCAGTTCTAGATTTTTATCTTGATGTCGTCTTTAAAGTCACCCAGCAGAGATAACGCGATTCCCTGCGAGCCAAAAGCGTGGAGGCGAGATCAACGACCGCATCACGGGAGACAGCGCGAATCCCGCGGCATATTTCATCCGTGGTGATCGGCTCCCGAAATAGATTTCATTGCGTGCGATATGGCTCATCCATGAGTCCGTGGACTCCAGGCCGAGCATCATGCTGCCCACCAGTTGTCCCTGGGTCCGGCGAATTTCCTCGTCTTTGATATCGACCGGCGGCCAGCTGCTTGAGTTCCTTGAGAATCAGCTCGACAACTTCTTCCACCGACTCCACGCTGGTGCCGGCATAGACACCCACGATAGCCGACATCCTTATGTACGACGATGAGAAGGAATAGACCGAATAAGCCTTGCCGCGCTTTTCGCGGATCTCCTGAAATAGCCGAGAACTCATGCCGCCGCCGAGCAACGTATTTAGCACATAGGCTGTGTATCGCTGCGGATGGGTTTGGTGTACTCCCGACTACGCCAAGACAAAGATGGGCCTGCTCAAGCGATTTGGTATGTTGAAAAATGCCGCTCTGCATCTCCGGCGCGCCGTCGCCGTCCTGCGAGTTTGAGCGGCCGTCGTAGGTGGAATCGCTCACAGAACCCAGCCTTTCATTGAACGCCTGAACCAGCTGCTCGTGACGCAAATGGCCGGCCGCTGCAACGACCACACGACGGGGCCGATATCGCGACTTGAAGAAGGTTAAGAAATCCTGCCGGCGAAACGAGTTCACCGTTTCCGCACTGCCGCAAATAGGACGAGCCAGGGGATGATCCTTGAAAAAATCAAGGCTGAAAAGATCGTGGATGTAATCGTCCGGCGTATCTTCCGCTTGGGAGATCTCCTGGAGGATGACGGACCTTTCGCGTTCGATCTCGTCGCGCATCGAAAACCGAATGAAGAAAAATGTCCGTCAGTAGATCGATCGCCAGCGGCAGGTCTTCGTCTAGGATCTTGGCGTAATAACAGGTGTGCTCTTTGGCCGTAAAGGCATTGAGAACGCCACCGATCGCGTCCATCTCTTCAGCGATCTGGGCGGCGCTACGCCGCTCGGTACCCTTGAAGAGCAGGTGCTCAATGAAGTGGGAGATCCCGTTTTCGCGCGTCGATTCGTGACGCGATCCGTTCTCCACCCATATTCCCAAACTTACCGATCGATGATCCGGCATCTCTTGGGAAACAACTCGGATCCCATTATCGAGGACAGCTTTAGCAAACATGGAAAGCTGAGCGGCCTACGGTACTAGGTTCGAGAAGAATCATCTGAACCGGCGCCGGATGGGCCATTTCCTGTTTCCTGCAGCGCCTCTTTTCGACTGAGCCGAATCTTGCCTTGTCTATCGATCTCCAGGACTTTCACCATGACCTCGTCGCCCTCTTTTAAGCACGTCGCTGACCCGGCGAACCCGCTCGGGCGCAAGCTGTGAGATGTGAACCAAGCCGTCAGTACCAGGGAAGATTTCAACGAAGGCGCCGAAATCGACAATCTTTCTCACCGTTCCCTTGTAGATCTTCCCGATCTCGGCTTCGGCCGCGATCTTTGTACCATCTCGATGGCTTTTCTCGAGCAGCCTCATCGCTGGATGCAATCGTTACGGTTCCGTCGTCTTCTACGTCCATTTTTACGCCCGTGGCTTCAATGATACCGCGAATAACCTTACCGCCGGGTCCGATAATTTCACGAATTTTATCGGGCCTGACCTTCAGGGTGGTAATCCGCGGCGCATGGCCTGAGACACTTGCCCGGTGCGATCCCATGGTCTCGGTCATGATACCGAGAATATGCAACCGGCCTTCCCGCGCCTGGTACAACGCCTGCCGCATGATGTCGCGGTTCACACCGCTGATCTTGATGTCCATCTGCAGCGAGGTGACGCCGTTCGGCGTACCGGCAACTTTGAAGTCCATGTCGCCGAGGTGATCCTCATCACCCAGAATATCGGAGAGCACTCGCACATGTTCCCCTTCTTTGATCAGACCCATGGCGATCCCCGCCACCGGCGCCAATACCGGCACACCGGCATCCATCAGGGAAAGCGATCCGCCGCAGACCGTGGCCATCGACGTAGAGCCATTGGACTCCAAAACCTCCGAGACGATGCGGACCGTGTAAGGAAAGGTCTCCTCGGGCGGCAATACCGGCAGCAACGCGCGTTCGGCGAGATTGCCATGGCCGATGTCGCGGCGGCTCGGCCCACGAAGAAACCTGACCTCACCGACGCTGAACGGAGGAAAGTTATAATGCAGCATGAACTTTTATAGTGTTCGCCAATTAATGCGTCGATCTTCTGTTCGTCCGATGCCGTCCCGAGTGTCGTCACAACCAGCGCCTGGGTCTCCCCGCGGGTAAACAGCGCCGACCCGTGAGTCCTGCGGCAGGATTTCGACCTCGCAGGTGATCGGGCGGATATCTTTTAATCCGCGCCCGTCGATGCGGCGCTCTCGCTGAATGATCAGGCCACGGAAGCAATTCCGCTTGAGCTCGTCGAATGCCCCTTTAATGTCTCTTTCCTTTTGCGGAAATTCCGCCAGCATCTTTGCGACGACTTCGCCCTTGATTTCACCGATTTGTTTATAGCGCTCCAATTTCTCTGGAATCTCAATGGCCTGTTGCAGCTTCGACAGTGCCAACTGTTCGACTTGCCGAACAATCGCTGCGTCCAGTTCTGCCAACGGCACTTGACGCTTGGGCTTGCCGATCTCCCGCCGGATCTCCTCCTGAATCTGCAAAAGCGGTTGGATGGCTTCATGGCCGGTAAATAAGGCCTCGAGAATTTCGTCTTCCGGAACCATCTTGGCGCCGCCCTCGACCATGACGATGGCATCGCGGCTGCCCGACAGAAAAATATCCATGTCGCTTTCCAGGAGTTGGCTTTGGGTCGGATTGATGACCCATCGGCCGTCGATTCGGCCTATCCGAACTCCCGCAAGCGGTCCGCCAAATGGAATATCCGAAACCTGGAGGGCGACTGAGGCTCCCAGCATCGCGACCATATCGGGATCGTTCTCACGGTCAGCCGATAAAACCGTCGCGATCACTTGGGTTTCACAGCGAAGCCCCTTCCGAAAAGAGCGGCCGGATGGAGCGATCAATGAGTCGACAGGTAGGGATCTCCTTTTCCGACGGGCGGCCCTCACGCTTGAAGAAGCCGCCGGGAATCTTCCCTGCGGCAAAAGTTTTCTCTTGATAATCAACCGTTAACGGGAAGAAATCAGTATCGGTCTTAAGCTCTTTGGCGGCCACTGCCGTTACCAAAACCACGGTTTCACCGTAGCGGACCAATGCGGCGCCGTCTGCCTGTTTCGCGACTTTGCCGACTTCGATCGACAAAGGACGGCCGTGAAAATCCAATTCCACTTTCTTAATCATATTAGCTTCCTCTGAGAGGGGATGTGCTTAACGGAGGCGGTACAGGAAGGCGGTTGGTCAGGAATGGCTATTTCCTTATTCCTAGCCGTTGGATCAGGCTCTGATACCTTTCGAAATCGCTTTTCTTGAGATAATCCAGAAGCCTCCCTCCTCTGTCCTACTAGCTTCAGGAGGCCCCGACGGGAATGGTGATCCTTGACGTGAATCTTGAAGTGCCCCGTGAGGTGGTCGATACGCTGACTCAATAAGGCGACTTGCACTTCAGGAGAGCCCGTATCCGTCTGATGAACCCTGAACTGCTCGATAACTACTTGCCTATTCGGTTGAGCAATTCCCATGTGATCTCCGCTCTTTCTCTCTCTTTCTTTTTAGTTGCACAAATTTCTACCATACCGACGCTGCCTTGTAAAGGTGTCTCGAAAAAGCTCCAATTTCAGTTGTGACGCCGACAACGGACAAACAGCTCAGTCAAAGTCGTCAGAGTCAGTTTTCGTTTTTGTTGGTGACGACTTATGATAATATTCCCTTGTCATGGTACGCATAGTTTTCGGCGCCGCCTTTTTATCCGCTCTGTTGATTAACTCAGCCTCGCTCGTCGCCGCCGAATACTATCGCTGGGTGGATCAAAACGGTGTAGTTCATTTTACCGACAATTTGCATAACATCCCGGAAACACAGCGAGATAACGCAGGGCGCATACAGTCCATTGAGCCCCCGAGAGTTCCACCGCCTGCCGTTCCAATCGTCCCGGAGCAAGGCCTCGATCCCCTTTGAAAAGCAAGGACAGGTCGTCATCGTCGAGGCCACATTGAATAAGAAAACCGCAGCGAAGTTCGTCGTCGATACCGGCGCAAGCTACACTATGATCTCTAGCGCCGTAGCCAAAGAACTCGACATCGACACCGAACAAAATCGCCGGACCGCCCCCTTCCAAACGGCCAACGGCATCATTCAAGCGCCCCTTGTGAGTCTAGAATCGATTAGTGTTGGCGGGATGGAAATCCGCAATCTGACCGCGGCCGTACATGATGTCCTTGCCGACCTCAAGAGTTGCCGGCCTGCTAGGCCTCAACTTCCTGAGCAATTTCCGCATGGACATCGACACTCAAAAGGGCGTGCTCCATCTGGAGAAGAAATAGCCGAGTGGGGCAGTTTGACGAGCAGCCGCTCACCAGCGCTCAGCAATTCATGCAATCTTGCCACGCCCGGAATGACATCGGACCCGATGCAACCAGCGAAGGTGGAGTTCAAAGACATCATTGCTTCTTCGGCATTAGCGCATATTCGCCTAGGATCCCATCGATGAAGGAATGTGTTTCGTTAGCGTTCGCCAACGCATAGAACCCAGCACGCACCACGTTTCTGACGTAACTATCCGAGTCTCTTATGCTAACGATTAAGGCAGAACGTTTGAAATGTCCCCTCCAAATCGAGGTTCCGGACCTCATATTTGCTTATCGCAACGGAGGGCTGAGCGTGAGTCCGAGAGGTGGGAATAAGGACTGCACGACGGTGACAGCGGCTCCCGATCTTCCTGTGGGCTACGTTGTCAGCGCGAGGCGCATTGCTGATAGGCGGATGATCCTCGTGGGATGCCGCTTGGCTGATCTTCTAAGGCGGGTTGTGGGCAGGTAGTAGAAGGTTTTGGGAGAGGGTATACCGGGATCTACCCGAAGGAACCACGGTTAGTAAAAGCAGAGGAGATTGGTGCATTTTCCTAGACGGGGGAATATTAGGCAGCGTCTCTTACACGCTGTCCTAGCGATAGCTCACGATCCCGAGGTGCAAGAAAAAGGGCTGCCGACACAAGTGGTGATTGTGTTCCAGTGACCTAGAAGTGAGTCGCTGGCGTTGGTGCCTTTCACGCCAAGCCAAAGCACTAAGGCAACTGAAGAGGACAATGAAGGTATACTCAACCAGTCCTTGTCCATGTTCTTCGCCGAGCTTGATTCTTCAAGTTCATGTCTGGTCCTGCCTTTTTGCCTGGAGTTTAAAGCAAAGGCGGGGAGCTACACTATGTGGATCGAAGACGAATTGAACGCTAAAATTGGGGAAGGAAGTACCAAAAAGTCTCTGATGGTAAGCGTCGGGATGCCATTACCGCACGCCGCGGCAGCGAATTACCGCTCGGCGACGCTTTACTATGACAACGTCTCGGCTGCGTGAGCAAGGACGAGCCGCTCCATTTCACACTGCTCTTACATCCGGTTCCTAATTTGAGCTTGCAGCGCACTTCCGGCGCATAAAGGCAATAGCCGCAGCGCATGCGGGAGCCAATTATTGGTCGATGTTTGCACGCGTCAGAAGAGTGAAGGCTGGAGGGTAGGGACGATGCACAGAAGCTAACCACCGTTGTTGGAGTAGCACGGGCTAAGTACCTTGCCATTGTTTACACTACTTTGTGTTGGCAACATTCCTGGTTCCTCGTTTTGATGCCGGGTCTGCTTCCTGCCAGCCACCTTCTTGTACTCCGCGCCCGCTATGACTCGCTGGATGTTTCCACCTTTCAGCATTGGCCAGAATCAGCTCAATCTCGCCTGTAGGTGCCAGATCTACGTTGTCTGCCATTCCTCAGGCGTCGAGACAGAAAAGTCCTGGAGGCGTCTAATGACGTCACTGATTTCGCGGATCGTTAAAACGACGTCAGGCGAACTGAATCTGGCAAGGAAGGCACCATCACTGACAGCCCAAGAATGGCGGGACCCGCCGTGTGGACATGAACCCAGCCTCCCAGCTCACCAGCACCCTGCGACACCTACTTTCAGGGAGCTGGAGGGCCGAAGCAGTGAGGAAGTCCCCCCAGGGAGGATGCGAGGTTGTTATAACCCGGGTGATGGGAGGGCTTCGGCTTCACCACCCCTTGGGAGCGAGCCAGCACTAGACCACCCAGCGACCTCTGGAGAGGGACATCCTCCTCATGGGGCACTGGACCTACTTGGGGATGAGAGGCGGGTGAGAGTTCCACGGTCTCGCGATCACACCTTTTGCCTCTCTCCATGCACTTTTAGCAGGGTGAGAGCCCTGCTACCGTCGAAGATCAACTCGGCCCCACGAGCAGCATCCAGATGACTGCGTGTGGTCGTCTACGGCCTGTACCGGAGCTCGTACGGCGGACAGCCAACGCCAGACAAGCCGGTTGACAAACTGGGCGATCCCAGGCCGTTTCAACATCCAAGCCCGGGTAACACGGCGGCGAAACCCGTTTCGCGACACCCTCCGTGCACCAGCGGCGATCAGCCATTGCAGTGATCGTCAGCACCGTTCCTGTCCCGGTGACACAGCTAACTCTGTCGTGCAGCGTTCGGAATATGCAGCGGTCAATAGTTTCTACCGTTGAAATCATCATTCCGCCTCCGGTAGCACAATGGTAGCTACGACCACCTAGGGACGAGCCTTAAGTATGTGTAATCTAAGAACAGCCGCTCACCGCGCCGCAGTTCATGCATTTATAGCAGGCGCCGCTACGGATCATGATCGCGCCGCAGTCGGGGCATGGCGGCGCATCCTGCTGATAGAGACTCGTGACGCTGCTGATGCTCGCCACCGGCGCGCCACCGCGCGAGCGCGTGTGACGTGATCGAAACGACTTTTTTGCTGGCACATTCTCCTTGTCGGTAGTTTCCTCTGGCTCTTGCCTTACGATACCGACTTCTTGCTGCGCATCGCCATCGAGAAACTTCGTCGCCAAGCCATCGGAAGATATAGTCCATGATCGACTTGGCCATCGGGATATCGGGATTCTTGGTAAAGCCGGACGGCTCGAAGCGCATATGGCTGAACTTGTCCACCAGAACCCGTAGCGGCACGCCATATTGAAGCGCCATCGAAATTGCCGTTGCGAAGGAATCCATCAGGCCGGAGATGGTCGAACCCTCCTTAGACATAGTGATGAAGATCTCTCCGGGCTGGCCGTCTTCGTACATGCCGGCGGTGATGTAGCCTTCATGGCCGGCGATATCGAACTTGTGGGTGATCGATCGTCTTTCATCGGGCAGCTTGCGCCGCAGTGGCTCGAGACTCTTTACTCTCCGCCGCGACCGCTTTCTTCTCCTCTTTATCTTTCGAGGTGTTGAGCGGCTGCGTCCGTTTGGAACCGTCGCGGTAAATCGCCAACCGCTTTGAGCCCGAGCTTCCACGACTCCATGTACGCGTGCATGATCTCATCCACCGTGGCGTCGGTGGGCATGTTGATCGTCTTGGAGATCGCGCCGGAAATAAACGGCTGCACCGCGCCCATCATCTTAACATGGCCCATGTAGTGGATCGACCGGCTGCCGTTGGCCGGCTTGAAGGCGCAGTCGAAGACCGCCAGATCTTCGTCCTTGATATGCGGCGCGCCTTCGATGGTTTCATGCTCGTCGATGTACTCGACGATCTCCTGGATCTGCTTGACGTCGTATCCCAAGCCGTTTGAGCGCGCGCGGCACGGTGTTGTTGACGATCTTCAACAGGCCGCCGCCGACCAGTTTCTTATATTTGATGAGCGCGATATCGGGCTCGACGCCGGTGGTGTCGCAGTCCATCATGAAAGCGATGGTGCCCGGTCGGGGCCAGCACGGAGATCTGCGAATTCTTTACGCCATACTTTTCCGCCTCGGCGCAGGCCTCATCCCACGCCTCGCGGGCCGCCGTCAAGCAGATCCAGCGGCACATGGGACGGCGAGATTTTGTAGGCATGGGAGCGGTGTTTGTTGAGCACCCGCAGCATCGGCTGGCGATTGACCTCGAAACCGGCGAAGGCTCCGGTGGCCGCCGCGTTGCGGGCCGACTGCAGATAGCCTTCCCGCGACATCAAAGCCGTCACCGCTGCCGCGTAAGCGCTGGCCAGCATCGGAGTCGTAGGGAAGTCCCAAAGACATCGAGCAGAGCGCCCGAGGTTGGCGTAGCCCAAGCCCGAGCTCGCGGAAAGCGTGGGCATTGGCGGTAATTTCCGCTGTCGGGTAAGAGGAATTATCGACCAGAATGTCCTGCGCCAGGATCATGATATCGACCGCGCGGCGGAAAGATTCCGTGTCAAACACGCCATCGTCCCGGAGGTACTTGAGCAGATTGAGCGATGCCAAGTTACAGGCCGAGTTGTCCAGATGCATATATTCAGAGCACGGGTTTGAAGCATTGATACGAGCGGTGTTCGAGCAGGTATGCCAATCGTTGATCGTGGTGTCGTACTGCATGCCGGGATCGCCGCAGAAGTAGGTGCTGTCCGCGATCATCCGAAGCAGATCCCGCGCCTTGAAAGTTTCGCATACCTCACCGTTCTTGACATAACTGAGTCTTCCACTCGCGGTCTTCCTCGACCGCCTGCATGAACTCATCGGTGACCCGCACGGAGTTGTTGGCATTCTGGAAAAAGACGCTGCCGTAAGCCGGCCCGTCTAGGCTGGAGTCATATCCGGCTTCGATCAGCGCCCAAGCCTTTTTCTCCTCTTCGACTTTGCATTTGATGAATTCTTCGATGTCCGGGTGATCGATGTTGAGCACCACCATTTTAGCGGCGCGCCGGGTTTTGCCGCCGGACTTGATCACGCCGGCCGAGGCATCGGCCGCTTTCATGAACGACACCGGCCCGGATGCCGTGCCGCCGCCCGCCAATTGCTCTCTAGCGGAGCGAATCTTGGACAGATTGACGCCGGAGCCGGAGCCGCCCTTAAAGATAATCGCCTTCTTTGCGGTACCAATCGAGGATCGACTCCATGGTGTCATCCACCGCGAGAATGAAACAGGCGGAGCACTGGGGCTTTGCTTCGATGCCGCAATTGAACCACACTGGACTGTTGAAGCAGGCCTTCTGGTGCACCAGGATGTGGGTGAGCTCGTCGGCGAAAGCTCTGCGCATCTTCTTCGCTAGCAAAATAGCCGTCCTTGCGGCCCCAACCCGTGATCGTGTCGACTACGCGTCCGATCATCTGGCGCACGCTGTGTTCTCTCTGCGGACTTCCCAGCGGCCCACGGAAGTACTTCGAAACCACCACGTTGGTAGCCATCAGAGACCACGTCTTTGGAATCTCGACGTTCGTCTGTTCGAAGACGACTTTGCCCTTTTCATTGATAATGGAGGCAACACGCTGCTCCCATTCGATTTCATCGTATGGATCTACCCCGGCGCGGGTAAAATACCGCCGTATTTGAGCCCTTTTGGGTCCCGGAGTCCCCTCCAAGAACATTAAATTCAGTCACTTGTGACATGCGTGGTTGCCATCGCGCTTTGCTCCCTTCACCCTTGGATTGTCAATATATGGTGTGAATCACGCTGGAAATGTACTAGATTTTGTATTGGTAAAGCTTTTGAAAAATTTTGTCGAGAAAATTTTTCTCTCCCAGCATTTATTTTTAACATTGACCGGATTTTCCGCTAGACCCATCGACCAGATAATATTCTGTAGAGTCTCGACATAGCATCTGCTACATTCTTTTCTAACAGAAAATGGCAAAGGCACGACACACAGCATTGAACGGCTTGGACAGGTGCTCGATAAGTCTCTTAAGCGTATGGAGATTTCCACCCGGTTGGATGAGTATGGCGTCTGGCCCATCTGGAATGACATCGTTGGTACGACTATAGCCCGAAATGCTCAACCAGAAAAAATCCGCAATGGCACTCTATTCGTCAAAGTAACGAGCCCGGTTTGGATGCAGCAACTTCAGTACATGAAGGAAATGATTGCCGAGAAACTCAATCAACGGCTCAAGACAGATGTCGTCAAAAACATTTTTCGTCGTTGGACGAGTCCATACTGAGAACGCCGAGGTTGAGTCAAAGCCAACAGCTCCGTCTGGCCGCTACAGGACAGGATTCTCAGCCCGATGAGGAATTTTCTCGAATCAATTCGGGATCGGAGATTCGCCAAGCCTTCAGGCGGTTGCTCAAGGGCTACTCACGGCGGCACCGAAAAAACTAATATAACGTTGGTTTTCCTGCCAACATCGCCTCAACTTCGGTCGTGTATTGCTTTCCCTTCTTATAAATAATGAGCGGAGAGAGTGCATCGTTTCCACTTCTTCCGCCCTTCACCCCTTCTACCAGAACAAGAGACGCCTTGGCGTCGGCAAAGAATGGACCATCCGTAGACGCTTCGGTTCAAGATTAGCGCTGCGCATAGAATTGAAGCAAGTCGACGAGTCGGAGGGCGGGATAAACCATCGCTATTCTTCCTTTGATCGGCAACAAATAAGCCCCGGCTCGCAAAAAATCGGCAAGTCCGGAGGCGATTTCGTGGCGGGCGATTTTCCCTTTCGACGTTAGGGCTTATGCGACCGCTGGTCGTTCGTCGGTAGGGCGGATTACAAACTACGGCAGCAAAACTTTCGGGACTAAAAGTTTCCTGGATATTGCGGACATCGGCTTGGCTGATAGTTACTCTCTCTTCAAACCCATTCATCCGGACATTTCTGCTGGCGCGCTCAACCATACTTCGTCTGAATTTCCACACCCGTAATCGACAGCGACGAATAGAGGTGGGCTAGGGTCAAAGCAATCACCCCGTTACCCGTACCGAGATCGGCGATCGTCTTCGCCGCGCCGGCAAGTCATAAAATGGGCCAGCAGCAAGGCGTCGAGAGAAAAGCGATAGCCGCTGCGGCCTTGAAAAAGTTTGAGCCTGCCTTCAAACAGCGTGTCTAATGTTTCATCGTCCCGCTTTTAGGCTGTAGGCTTCCAGCTAAAATTGGCACGCGCTTATCTGAAATCATCGACATCGCCTTTGGGTTTTTCTCGTTCGAGTCTTCACTGATCGTTTCTAATTGGTTAATTTATCTCCGTTGCTTGAAAACCAGTGAAGTTTTCTATAATAGGCTGATTCTAGTATCACGGGTCACCACGACAAAAAATGTTTTCTCTACTCGCTCGGATTGGACGCTTCACCTTGCAGCAACTCGCTGGGATGGGTCGCATGTTCCTGTTTCTCTTTTCTGCCTTCGCCTGGACCTTTCGACCCCCGGCACGCATTCGTTTGATCATCTATCACGTTAGAAGCATTGGTGTTGACTCGCTATCGGTGGTGCTTCTTTCCGGTGTATTTACCGGCATGGTCATGGGGCTTCAGGGCTATTATAGCCTTAGAAAATTCAACGCCGAAAGCTTCCTTGGCTCGGCTGTTGCCTTCGGGCTTTGCTGCGCGAGCTCGGTCCGGTGCTTTCAGCTTTCATGGTCACCGGCAGAACCGGCTCGGCGATGGCGGCGGAGATCGGCAGTATGAAGGTCACTGAACAGATCGATGCGCTCTACTCCGATGGCGATCAATCCGATCCAGTATCTGGTCTCTCCGCGCATCATCGCCGGCCTCATCTCGATGCCTCTGCTCACCGCTATCTTTGACGTGGTCGGCGATCTACGGTGCTTACCTCGTCGGCGTCGGACTTCTGGGTGTCAGCTCCGGCAGTTATTTTGCGGGCATGGAAAGCAGCGTGGTTTTCCATGACGTCTGGAGCGGCCTTCTCAAGTCGGTGAGTTTCGGTCTGATTATCACGTGGGTTTGCTGCTATAAGGGATTTAACGCGCCGCCGATGGCTACCGGTGTCGGCCAGGCAACCACCGAATCGGTCGTATTGTGCTTCGTCTTGATCCTAGTCTGGGACTATTTCATGACTTCGATCATGCTCTAACTGATGATTCGAGTAGTTGACCTGCACAAGACCTTCGGTGGCCAAGCGGTCCTCAAAGGTATCAAACTGGAGCTGGAAACCGGCAAGGTCACGACGATCATCGGTGGCAGCGGTTCCGGCAAGACCGTGTTGTTAAAACATCTAAACGCCCTCCTTGCTGCCCGGATCGCGGCAGCGTGCTGGTGGATGGAAAAGACATTACCAAGCTGGGCGAGCGCGAGCTTAATGAAGTCAGACAAAAATTCGGCGTCCTCTTTCAAGGCGCCGCCTTGCTCGACTCCATGACCCTTTACGACAACGTCGCCTTTCCCGTTGCGCGAAAAAACTAAGATGTCGGAGAGCGAGATCCGAAAGACAGTCGAGGAGCGATTAGCTCAGGTCGGGCTTGCGGGTATGGGCTACAAGTATCCAGCCGAGGTCAGCGGCGGCATGAAAAAACGCGCCGGGCTGGCCCGCGCCTTGGCCATGGAACCCGAGATCGTGTTGTTCGATGAGCCCACCACCGGATTGGACCCTTTGTTGGGCAAGAGCATTCACCGACTCATCGGTAAAATGCATGCCACATTCGGATTCACCGGAGTCATTGTTAGTCATGATATTCCGGAAGTGTTCAAGATCTCGGATCGGGTTGCGATGTTGGCGAATGGCGTGATCGCGGAGGCCGGTTCGACGCAAGAATTCGTGGCGTCGAAAAATCCGGTGGTTCGGCAGTTCCTGCAAGGAGATGCCGAAGGTCCACTCACGGTTTTATAGGAGATTGATCAGTGACCCAGACACGTATGGAAATAATCGTCGGCCTTTTCGTTTTGGTGGGAATGGCCTGCCTCGGTTATCTAGCCATCAAGCTCGGCAAGCTCGAAGTATTAGGCAACAGCGGCTACCCGTATATGCGGATTTTTCATCCGTAGCCGGACTCAAGAACGGTGACCCAGTGGAAATTGCCGGCGTGAAAATCGGCCGGGTGGAGGCAATGGGGCTGGTCGATGATCGCGCCCGGCTCCGACTACGACTTCAAGACGACGTCGAAGCTTCAGGAAGACGCCATCGCGTCGGTGCGAGCCCGCGGACTGATCGGCGATAAATTCGTTCCTGATCACACCCGGAGCATCCGATAAGATCATCGCACCTGGCGGCAAGGATCCGGGAAACCGAATCACCGCCAGATATTGCGGACTTGATCGGGAAGATTGTCGGGGAGATTTAACGTCAAAGAGTGAAAAAGAGGAAAACCAGAAATAGCTTAAAGATCGGAGCGACCGCAGTTCTATTCCTAGCAGCAGCTTTGGTTGCCGTGCCTTCAGTTTCTGCTCATCGAGCGCGCTGAACGGGCTCACCCCGTCACAACCGCGCTTGACTCTGCAAGCCCTTCCGCAGTATCGAAAGCTTGAAAGCGGACACGAAAGGAAGCTCACTATGGCGACGTGGATTGATTGGCACTCTCATCACACGGCCCCCGAAGCAGTCGAAACGTTTGCCGAGTTTTACCGGCAAACGGCTGAAGAATCGACGATTACGATTCCACCAACTTTGCCAAGCGGGTGCAGGAGATGGACGAGGCCGGCATCGACCTCCAGCTAATCTGCCAGGGGCGGGCCTGTACGCCGACCAGCTTCCTACCGACCAGGCCTCGAGCACTGTTCGCCAATCGAACACTGATGCTCGCCAGAACGCATCGCATCGCACCGTGACCTGGCTCATGGAGTCACTGCCCTTTCACTAAAAACATCGATGCGTCCGTTGAGGAATTGGAGCGCACTTCGTGCACAAGGCTTTCGCGCGGCTTTGCTGCTACCCCACCGTAGACGGTGAAATGGTTGTGGATCTGCCGATGATGGACCCCCTCTACGGCAAAGATTGCCGAATTGGGATGGCCCATCTTTCTGCACGGCGCCGGTCTCGCCAAAGATCCCACGCTCAAACGTCTCGAGGACGGAGGAGCAGGCGTCGCGTTCGCCGTGCTTTCCGACGCTGAGATCTCGGAATGCGTCTTGCGCATGATCGCCAGCGGCGTTTTCGATCGCTATCCGGATTTGCGAATTGTCATTCGTAGCTCCGGCGGCGGTCTCCCGCTGTTGCTGCATCGCTTTTTGGAAACACAAAGGCCCAAAGGTGAGCAGCGCTATTCAGAAATTTTCTCGAGCACTTCTTGATCGATTGTGCGAGTTCCGACGCCCGAACCCTGTCGTTTTTGATCGACACGATGGGGAGAGAGCACGTGGTTTTCGGGTCTGACTATTGCGGCGGCCTGGGCCCATTGAAAAAGGCTCTAGCATCCGTAGAAAAACAAGCCAATCCAGAATATTTGAAGAGCTTCACTGAAAAGAATTCCCGCCGGCTGCTTCACATTTAGAGAGCGGCTATTTATTACCTCGCTGCGTTGAAGCTATGGCTTCTCAATACAACGCTCACGATTATCGGCGGCGGCATCGTCGGTTTAGCAACGGCTCTGAAAATCCTCGAAGCCTATCCTCGCACGAAGCTTTTGATCCTCGAAAGGAAGCCCAACTGGCCCGGCACCAAACCGGCAACAACAGCGGTGTTATTCATTCCGGACTCTATTATCGCCCGGATCTCTGAAGGCCCGTAGCTGTGTCACCGGGCGAAAAGCGCTGATTGAATTCTGCAACGAAAATTCTGTGCCCTATGAATTGTGCGGCAAAGTGGTCGTGGCAATCAGCCAAGAAGAGCTGCCGCGCCTCGATGAGCTTCACCGTAGAGGTGTGGCCAATGGGCTGCAAAGGCTTGGAAATAATCGGGTCTGAGCGGCTCAAAGAACTCGAGCCGCACGCCACTGGAATCAAGGGACTCCGCGTCCCTGAAACCGGCATCATCGACTACAAGAAAGTCGCCGAGGCTTACGCCGCCCGGGTTCGGGAGGCGGGCGGCGATATTCGTCTATCTCAAAAGGTTCTCGGGATTCTCGAACGCCGTCAAGAAATCGTCTTGCAAACCTCGGGCGGCGATTACCGCACGAACTATCTGATCAATTGTTGCGGCCTCCACTCCGACATCGTCGCCAAGATGATGAAAACTGCGATAACGTTACTGGAAACGGCGATGAGCACCGAATCATTCCGTTTCGCGGCGAGTATTATAAGATCGCACCCGAAAGACAGTTTTTGGTGCGCAATTTGATTTACCCAGTGCCGGATCCAACTTTCCCATTCTTGGGAGTTCACTTCACCCGCATGGCCGAAGGCGGAGTCGAAGCCGGACCCAACGCGGTTCTTGCTCTCGCCCGCGAGGGCTACCATCACACCGAGATCAATCTCGGAGATCTGTGGCAGACCGCTTCTTTCAAGGGCTTCTGGGCGATGGCGGGAAAGTATTGGCAAACCGGATTCGGCGAGCTTTACCGCTCCCTCAACAAGCCTGCTTTCGTGCGCGCGCTGCAAAAGCTTGTGCCGGAAATTCGCGAAAGCGATCTCGTTCCAGGCGGCGCCGGCGTGCGCGCTCAGGCCGTGTCAGCCAGCGGCGCGTTGGTGGACGACTTTGTTATCAAAGAAAGCCGCAACGCCATTCACGTCACTCAATGCTCCGTCCCCCGGCGCAACCGCATCATGGCCATCGGCCAGGCCATCCTGAGCATGGCGGCAAAGAATTTTGACTTGAAAAATTGATCAAGCACGGATTGGCGTGGCTCAGTGCCTGCCAACCCAATATTCCATTTCATTCCAGTCTTATTGCGCCGGCCTGAATAACTCCGAGCACTGGCCACCTATCTGTCAAAGTCATCCATCACTTGCTGCTCGAATGGCAAGAGCCCGGACAGTCTGCCACCGAATCCAATGTTGATTTCCCTCGCCCCGTCAAATATCGTGACGCAAAGATTCAACGGAGGTCCATGCTGAATGATCATTGAGTACAAAGGCAAAAAGACCGAACATCTCCCCAAGCGCTTTTATTGCCCCCACCGCTGTTTTGATCGGCGACGTCACGGTCGGCGACGAAGCGAGCATCTGGTGGGGAGCGGTGTTGAGATCGGATCAAAATGCCAATCCGATCGTCGTGGGTGCCCGCACGAGCGTGCAAGACAATTGTGTCATTCATTCCGGCGAAGCTCCGACCATTATCGAAGCAGATTGCACCATCGGCCACGGCGCTATCATGGAAGGTCCCCTCGTTAAACGGGGCGCTATTATTGGCATGAATGTCACTCTTTTGAAAACGTCGAGATCGGCGAAGAAGCCCTGATCGCCGCCGGCAGCGTCGTCGTTCCCCACACCAAAATTCCGCCGCGGGTTCTCGCCGCCGGCAGCCCGGCCAAAGTCAAAAAGAGCTCACCGGCGAGGCCCTGCACTGGATCAAGATGGGCTCGTCGACATACGTGAATTTGTGCCGGAGCTACCTTGCCGGCGATTACAAAGTCATCGGCTAAGAAGCTGGCGGCACGCGCTTCACGAGACGCCCAACAACGGGCTTAGGGGCTCAGAGGCCCACTTGACAAATAGTGACAAAATGGATATTGGTCAGACCAGCAGACAGCTAGACCCATGCTCCACGCTATTAAGAAGACCCGCATTCACGAGGAAGTGGTGACCCAGATTCATGATCTCATCAGAGAGGGCAGACTCAAGGCGGGCGATCAGCTGCCCTCCGAGAGAGAACTTTCAGAGACATTTAAGGTGAGCCGGACTTCCGATGCGTGAAGCTCTCCGGGCACTGGAAACTAAAGGACTTATTATCAGCCGGACGGGAATGGGAAATTTTGTCGCCGACTTGCCTATCGAATCTTTAATCGCCCCCTTGGCCAAACTGCTCATCGAGGAAAAGACTGCCCTCGCCGACATTTTCGAGCTCCGTAAAGCTCATTGAACCGCACATCGCGGCACTGGCTGCCGAGCGCGCAACCAAGAAAGACATCGAGAGAATGAAAAGCATTCTGGAAAAGCAGAGCGAAGCAGTGAGTCGAGGGAGACCGGAGTAGACGCCGATGCTGAGCTCCATTTTGCTATCGGACAGGCAACTCGAAAACCAGGCCCTAGAGAAACTTGTCTCTGGCTTGATGGAAATATTAAGTCACAGCCGCGAGGAGTCCCTCCAAACACTCGATCGCAGGAAGGCTTCTATAGAGTCCCACCGAAAAATTCTCGCTGCCATTGAACAGCACAACAGGACCAAAGCCCAAGAAGCGATGTTCCACCACATCGAGCAGGTCGAAGAAAATGTGCTTTCATCGAGGAAACCACAGGCCAATCACAACAATAACCGTTTAGAAGAGAGGAGTGTTTCATGATCAAGCGCGTAGAGGTCAACTATCGAGGTATCTTTCAGAAGAACCTGGGCAAAAGATCGGCAGCGACATCGTCATGATCGCCAGCCGCATGGGCCAGAAAGCTTTTCCAACAGCCGCTACAGCGATTCGCCGGAAAGAAACGGGATTCCCTGTAAATATTTCGCTTTTGTTTCTCCGGATCTGCCCGAGGAAGAGCTGGAAGCCGAATGCGGCGCCAAGCTTGAGATCGACGAGGCCGAACATCTCCGTCGTCCTGGACGACACGATGTGCAAGGGCGTCGAGCCCTGGGGTTGGCACGGCGTGCGGCCGATCAACGAGAGGGTGGTCAAGGACGGCTGTCTGCTCGTGGTCTCCAACAAAAAACCGGAAGAGCTGCTAAAGTTCATCGGCAAGAAACCGTACAATTACCGGCTGGCGATCCTCGATGGCGACGCCAGTCTCGCGGGTCTCTGGGTCAACAAGGATGACTTGACCCACGAGCGGATCCTGGGCGGCATCGCCGCTATCGATCCCGCCGTGATCAGCATCGAGGCGGTGGAAGCTTATCTGCTGGAAAAGACCAAGGACAAGCGCCGGGCGGATGCGGCGCGGGCAGCGTACGAATCTCTGCGGCAGGAGGCCAAACCTCCACGGGTGAGGACGGTGACGCCGGACGACGGAATCGTGTGGACGCATGAGATACCCGTGCTGCCCAAGTGGTTCGAGATGCAAGAAGGCGCCGTGGTTCCGGCGGTGAAGCGCGGGTTCGAGATGGGTCCGAAGGGACAATCGAGAAATGCCATGTTCAAGCGCGGCACCACCAAGACGCAGAGACCCGCGGTCAGGTTCGATCTCTGCACCAAGTGCACCCTCTGCTGGGTCGAGTGTCCCGACGAATGCTTCGATCCGACCACGGACGGCTTCTACGACATCGAGTACCAGTATTGCGTCGGCTGCGGCAAATGCGCCGAGGTTTGCCCGGTCAAAGAGTGCATCGTGATGGTTGACGAGCTGCAATTCGAGGACGACCACAGCCCGTGGGAGCATTGGAAGAAAGATTCCAAAGAGTACATCACGTGGGTCGAAGGGAAAAAGGCAAGGAGCGTGTTTCCTATCCCGTCGTAACCGGCAAGGGCATCACCGTTACTCAGGGAGTAAGTGATGCCCGAGGGAAAGATCGTACCCGTCAGAAAGACGGAGGAGGTTGAAGTATGAGTGTCGCAGTCGCACAAACGAAATCAGATCAATCAGGTGTCTACGAGCGTGAAGACCTTTTAAACGGCTGTCAGGCCGTCGCGCATGGCGTGCGCCTGGCGGACGTGGACGTGATCGCCGCTTATCCCATCCGTCCCTATACCGAGGTGATGGACGCGCTCTCTAAACTGATCGCCGACGGTCAATTCGACGCGGAGTACATCGTCGCGGACAGCGAGCACTCCCAGTTCGAGATCGTCAAGCACGCCAGCTCGGTGAACGCGCGCGCCTTCGGCGGATCGAGCGGCACGGGTTGGATGTACGGTATGGAAGCGCTGGTCGTTACCGCGACCGACCGTCTCCCGCCTCTTTTCGTGGTGGGCAACCGCGCTCTTGACGATCCGGGCGCCTTCGGCGTCGAGCACAACGACGCGATGGCGGTCCGCGACATGGGCTGGCTTCTCTGCTGGGTGACCACCCCGCAGGAAGCGCTGGAGCACGTGCTGATCGGCTACCGCATCGCCGAGGACAAGAAAGTCAGGATGCCGATGGGATTGGCGATGGACGGCGCCTTTCTCACCCACTCGCAGCACATGGTCAAGATCCCATCGCCGGAGGCGGCGAAGAGATTTCTCCCGCAGTACGATCTCGCCGAGCGGCGTCTCCATCCCGATAACCCGATCTCGGTCGCGCCGCAGGCCAGCGAGGACTGGGTGATGGAGATCAGAAGGCAAAACTGGGAAGCCGCGAAGCGGGCGCGCGGCGTGATCAAGGAGGCTTATAAAGAATTCAACAACGTCTTCGGCGAGCGTTACTCGGCTCCCTACTATTTCGAAGAGTTCATGACCGAGGATGCAGAGGTAGTCATGATCGGCCTCGGAACGGTGGCGGCTCCGGCGCGCACGGCGGTGCGCCGCATGCGCGAGAAGGGCAGAAAGTCGGCTACGTGAACCTGCGCTGGTTCCGCCCGTTCCCCACCGTGGAACTGCGAGATTGTCTGAGCCGCTTCAAAGCGGTCGGCGTCGTAGACAGGGATTTCGCCCACGGCTCGCCTGACAATTGCGGCATCCTGATGCACGAGGTCCGCTCGTGCCTCTATCCGGCGAAGAACCGGCCGGCGATCGTCAATTTCATCGGCGGCCTGGGCGGGCGCGATCTCTCGATCGCCGACGCGCAGAGGATGTATGAAACAACTCAACAGGCGGCCACGAAGGATTCCATGGATGGATTCATAACCTGGATCGGTCTAAGAGAGTAAAATAGGAGGGAACGATTATGTCAACTGCACCTACAATCGATTACGAGAAGATCAAAGGCGTTCACAAAATCCCGCTGGAAGAGCTTTATACTTCCGGCCACCGGACCTGCCAGGGCTGCGAGTCGGCAACGACGATGCGCGGCTTCATCAAGGTTGCGGGTTCGCGCACGGTGGTCACGGGAGCGACCGGTTGCATGTACGTGGCCAATACTTCGTACATGACCACACCGTGGATCGTGCCGTGGATGCACACCCAGCTCGGCGCCGGTGGCTCGTCGGCCGTGGGTATGGCCGCGGGCCTGCGCGCGCTCAAGCGCAAGGGAAGATCAAAGACGAGAAGATCAATGTCATCAACTTCTCCGGCGATCTCGGCGCCGGCGATATGGGAATTGGAGGCATCTCCGGCGCCCTACAGAGCGACTATGACTTGCTGATCATCATGTACGACAACGAGTCGGCCGCGAATACCGATATTCAAGCGACAGGTTTGACCACCTACGGCGCGCAGACGACGTTCACGCCTCCGGGAACGAAGCACCCCATCATGCATCGGCGCTGGAAGAAGAACGTCGCCGGCATGCTGGCCGTCGGCCATCCCACCTGCCGCTACGTTGCCACCGCCTGCGCCACCTTTCCGCCCACGGACTATCTGAACAAGGTCCAAAAGGCGCTCGCCATCGGCGGCCCGACCTTCATCCACACCTACGATCCCTGTCCCAAAGGTTGGGACTATCACCCTCGCTTCTCAAACGAGCTTGGCGAGTTGGGAATCAAATGCGGCATCTATCCGCTCTACGAAATCGTCGACGGGAACATCATTTACACCTGGGACGCGCGCAAGACGGGCAAGGGACGAATTCCGGTGAAAGAATTCCTCACCAAACAGGGCCGCTTCGATCACCTTCAAGAAGAGCACTTCACCCACATCCAGAAGATGGTGGACGAGATGTGGGAGGAGTGGGAGTTTCCCGGTGTCGCGCCGATCAAGGGAATACTGAAGGCCAGAATCTAATCTGTCATATTTCTGAACGTAGCATAGCCATGAAAGAGGCCCCAAATACTTGGGGCCTCTTTTTGCTCAGAATGAAGTGTCGACGTTTTACACAATGATGCTTCGCCCGTTTGCGCGTTTTGTGATACGTCTGCCAGTAAATAGGAAATGCAATCGTTATCGTCCCCGTAGACAGGAAAGGAATAAGGTCTTATGAAGTCGCGCTGGTCACGTCGTGATGTTCTTGAAAACCACTACGGCCGCTGATGGTACTTGGGCGCCGCGGAAAGGCGCTTGGCGCAACTGCCATCGCAAGTCGCGTCGCTGCCGAAACGCCGTCTCGGGAAAACTGGAGAAATGGTCTCCTGCATCGGCTTCGGCTCCGGCACCCGATTCTGTTCCATTCAAGACGAGGACGCGGCGCAGGCGCTGTCTCGAGCGGGCGTTCGATCTCGGCATCAACTACTTCGATACCGCCGGCTCCTACACGCGCCGGCCACTGGAGCGGCTGAGCGAGAAGCGTCTCGGTGAGTTTTCCAAGAAGCGCCGGAAAGGATATCTTTCTCGCCACCAAGATTGATCCTAGAGACCGCGATGGCGCGCTGCGCTCCGTAGAAACCAGCCTCAAATTTCTCCAGACGGACTATCTCGATCTGATCCAGATCCACAGCCTGAGCGATCTCAACGACCTGGACCGCATCGGCAGTCCTAACGGCGTTCTTGCCGCCATACAACAACTGAAAGACCAAAAAGTTTCGCGCTTCATTGGCATCACCGGCCACAACGACGGCGCGGCCATGACCGAGGCGCTGCGTCGTCACGACTTCGATACCGTTTTAATGGCCCTCAATGCCGCGCAATCGGCCAATCCCGTCGCCATCCGCAAAATGGTGGCGATCCCCGCCTTCGAGCAGTCCACGTTACCACGTGGCACTGCAGAAGAACATGGGTATTCTCTCCATGAAAGTCATGGGACAGGGAATGCTGGTCGGCAACGGCGCCGGCCGCGCATCGCCGTCGGAGCTCTTGCAGTTCAACCTGAGCCAGCCTGTCGCCTGTGTCGTCATCGGCTGCGAGCAGATGGCTCCGCTCGAACAAAACGTCCAAGCCGCGCTAAATTTTGCCCCAATGAGCGAAAACGACAAGCAGAAGCTACAAGAAAAAGTCGCGCCCTCGCGCTCAGCATGGCAGCGGTTTTTACAGTCGCACGATGACTCGGTCGCGGTTTAATTGTAAAGCTCGTCCTTTGTAATTTCCTCTGGGTCAACGAGGAAAAGGTCGCTCTCGACTGCCGTATATCTCGGTCGATGATCAGAGCGTTATTCCCTTACCTCCAAGCCTATATCCACAAATGATTAAGCAAGATACGTCTTCCAAACAGCGAGAGAGTTTTCCCCTACAAACATTCCTCGCACCACGCTATAATTGGAACACGCGTTGGAGCAACCAACAGGACCATAAACTCTCTTAAAAACCATGAGAAAGCTCCTTGTCCTCCAACATGTTGCGCACGAGCTTTTGGGAACGTTGAACCCCTTGCTAAAAAGGGCGGGGTTCCGGTTACGATATGTGAATTTCGCGCGCTACCCCGAAGCGCAACCCAGCTTGGACGGTTACCATGGGTTGGTTGTTCTGGGCGGGCCTATGAGCGTGAACGATACGGATCGACTGCCTCACCTGATCACGGAAATGAAGTTGATCGAAGCCGCTATGCGCAGGAATCTTCCCGTGTTGGGGATTTGCCTTGGCGCTCAATTAGTCGCGAAAACACTGGGCGCCGATGTCTACCCAAACAAGGACAAAGAAATCGGCTGGTATGACGTTTCCCCTACGGACGAGGCGGAAAGCGATCCGCTCCTCGCTGCGTTCCAAAGAACGGAAAAAATTTTCCAGTGGCACGGGGACACATTCGACATCCCCAAAAGCACCATTCATCTCGCCTTCTCCTCCCTGTGCGCCAATCAGGCCTTTCGGTATGGCGCGAATGTCTATGGCCTTCAGTTTCACCTAGAAGTCGACGAGCCGATGATTCATCGCTGGCTTCGGGTCGCCGAAAACAAGAAAGAAATCACCGCCCTCGGCGGCAAGATCGATCCCGAGCGCATCCACCAGGAAACACCGGATCACATGAGAAGACTCCAACAGCTGAGTGAGCGCGTTTTCGGTGAATTCATCCAGCTTTTCGGCGTTCAGAGAAAATGATCAGACTTCCTTCACGGTAAGTCGAGTAAAAACGACGTTGAGCTGCCGATTTGGGGCATACGCAAAGTCGCCGACGCCATTGAGGTCATTTTTGGCACGAAGGACAATAGAAAGCGCTGCGATTACCGATGGCGACTCTTTTAATCGGGCTGGGGCAGTGGCGGCACTTCTCTCCGCCGCGATCGTAAACCCTTAAATGATTTTGAAACTCGCCGAACTTGTCATCCGCGTCCCGATAGTCCGAAAACGACGTACCGCACCAGCGGATCGCCTCATCTAAGACCTCTGGAATCATCGCCGCAATCTCATCCACCTTTGACCGCTTGAGCCTCCACGACCGCACAGTCGGTCGCACACCCACACGGGCGAGAATCTCGTTCGCATAGATGTTGCCGATGCCCGCGATGATCTGCTGGTCGAGCAAGAGATCTCGGATGCGCCGTTCTGAGCGCTTCGTGAACGAGTGCAGATAAGAACCAGTGAATTGGCTATCGAAGGGATCGAGCCCAAGATGCTTCAATTGCGGCAGATCCTGAAGCTCGCTTCCCGTGGCCACCAGAGATAAACCAAAGCGACGGGGATCGTGATAACGGAGCTCCCGCCCGCTATCGAGACTGACGAGAATGTGGTCATGCTTTTGTTTCGGTGTCTCGGGATCGACATGAATGAGCTTTCCCGACATACCCAGATGGACCACCCAGACGACGTCATCGCTGAGAGAAATCAGGATGTATTTCGCCATTCGTCCGACTCGAACGATGGTTTTGCCTTCCAAGTACTGGGCTAACTTTCGGTCCACGAGGGAGCGCAGGCGCCGCTCCATCACCTTAACGCGTAGGATATGCCGGCCCTCCAGGTGGGACTGCAACCCGCGGCAGATCGTCTCAACTTCAGGCAACTCGGGCATAGGATTTCGGGGATCAGTCGTCAGCAGGCAGCAATTGGGAAGCTCTCAAAGCGTGAGTCAGGGCGAGAAACTCTTCAACTCTTAGTGTTTCTCCCCGCCGCACGGGATCAATTCCTTCAAGGCGAAGCACGCTTTCGATTTCGTTTCGATCTCGCTGTAACCAGCTCGTCAGCGCGTTACCTAAGGTCTTGCGCCGGTGGCCGAAAGCTGCACGTACAAGCCCGCGCAGCGCAGGAAGGTCTTTTGAAGGAATCAGCGGCTCTTGGTAAAGATCGATCTTTAGAATCGTCGATCTCACTTTTGGTTTGGGGAAAAATGCCTCCGGCGACACCGATACTCTTTCGGTAATTCGTCCATGGACTTGGCACCATACTGAAAGAGTCCCGTACGCTTTCGTACCCGGACCGCTGGCGATTCTGTCGGCTACTTCTTTCTGCATCATTAAGACTAAAGACGAAAAATGCTCTCGCCAATCGAAGAGACGAAACAAAACCGGCGTCGAGATATTGTAAGGCAGATTGCCGACCAATTTCACTTTATGCGGCGGTAGAAAATCCTCCGGAGCTATTTTGAGAATGTCATTGTGAATCAGTTGAAAAGCCGGGTGGGAGCCTAAGGAACTCCGTTTCAGCCAATCGACCAAGACCGAATCGATTTCGACGGCCCAAACTCTCTTTGCTGTGTCTAGTAACCGACGTGTCAAAAACCCCAACCCGGGACCGATCTCAACGATCTCATCCTGAGGAGCAAGGTTCAGCAGCTGAACAATCGAACCGATAATGTTTTCGTGAATCAGAAAGTTTTGCCCCAGCCGCTTCCTGGGTCGGAATTCAGACTCTTCGAGCGTCGCGCGCACTTCTTCATAGAGGGTCGCCATTTGTATCAACCCGAAACTGGGCGGATTCCAGATTTATGCTTATAACGTAAGATCGGCGTCGGCGTTAAGCCGAAAATCGTCTCGGCGTCCGCGTTTCAGAGCATGGTAGCCGGCCAGGGCGATCATCGCTCCGTTGTCTGTGCAAAACTTGGGTGAAGGAAAGTAAACTTTTAACCCTTCCGCATCCGTCCTCTCCGTCATCTTCTCGCGCAAGCGGCTGTTCGCGGCGACGCCGCCGGCAAGCACAACTCCACTCACGCCGTAGGCGATGGCTGCTTTAACGGTGGGCTTGATGAGCATGTCGACGACAGCTTCTTGAAAGCTTGCGGCGATATCGGCGAGGTGGCTTTGCCACTCTTCCTTGCCCTGGGCCTTTAGATAGTGCCACACGGAAGTCTTGATGCCGCTAAAACTGAATTGATAGGAGCCCTTTTTGATCTGCGCGCGCGGGAAGCGGACCGCCTTGGGATTGCCCCTTTGGCGAGGTTGTCGATGATTCGACCCCGGGATATCCCAACCCCATCATCTTGGCAACCTTGTCATAAGCCTCACCTGCCGCATCGTCGCGGGTGCCGCCAAGGTGCACATACTCACCGATATCTTTAACCCAGTAGAGAAGCGTATGGCCGCCTGAAGCCAGCAACGCTATATACGGAAACGTAACTTCTTGTTCCAATTGAATCGCTAGCAGATGGGCCTCGAGATGATTAATACCCACATAAGGGATGTGCCAGCGGTACGAAATGCCTTTAACTATCGACAATCCCACCAGCAGAGATCCGACGAGCCCTGGGCCGTAGGTCACCGCCATCCCGTCAAGGTCTTGCACCGTGATGCCGGCTTTCTGTAAGGCGCCATCGACAATGGGGAGAATGTTTTGGATGTGCTGGCGCGATGCCAATTCCGGAACCACTCCGCCGTAAGGACTATGGACCTGGTCTTGAGACGAGACGACGTTCGCCAAAACCGTGCGATCATCGCGCAGGACTGCAGCTGCGGTATCGTCACAGGACGTTTCGACACCTAGGATCAACATGCGTGTATTCAGTGGGAAATTGCCTGGCTCTGTCCTTGGAGTCGCGCTAAAGCATCGTTGGCCGTACGGTTACCGGAATTCAGGCGCAGCGCCTGTGCATAGCTGGCTTCCGCCTTGTCGACCATCCCGAGAGCGCGAAAATTCTCCCCGCGCAACGCGTGCACTTCGGCGAGCCAGAAAGGTTCTCCGCTTAGACGAGATTCCGCAACTTCAAGAAAACTTAGAGATTCTTTGTAGCGCCCGAGTCGGTAATGCGTCTTGGCCAAATAAAAGTAACCGTAGGGGTTGGTCGAATCAACAACGATAGTCTTTTCCAAGCGAGACAGAGCTTTCGGGGCGTCGCCCGCTTCGAGAAGTTTCCTACCTTCCTCCGTGAGCCGAAGCGAGGCAGCGCGTTGCGGAGAGGTACCTGGCGTGATTTTGGCGAGCAACGAACTGTCATCCGGGAGCGGACCGGTGGCGGCCTCTGGCGGAACAACCGGTGGTTTGGTCGTTTCTTTGGCCGCCGGGGACGTGATAGGACTCCTGGCTTTTAGGTCTTGTTCTCTGATTTTTGCCTCCTGAGGCAAGGGGTGTTCTCGGCGGTTCCTGTACCGGTGACGGAGGAGCATCTGGCGATACTTTAGCAGATGAAGCTGGTGGACTAGTGGACGGTAGACTTGCCCGGTACCGTGGCAGTGGCGCACAACCTTGCATAGCCCCGATGATCCAAGCGATGGCGAGAATACGAAATGGCCACTCCGTGAAGCTATTTGTTTTCATGAAAGAGACAACTGCCTCAGTCGAACTTTGATGTCTGCTGTGACGTCCCAGGATGCAGCGGGCAAGTCGTCGTTGGTTCGTCACCTTCGAGAAAAGCCTCACGCAAAACATACGAGCAGTTCGGTGTCGCCAGCTGACCGCTCAACGGGTCAATTTCAACAATCTTGATACCGGGCGGCGGAGCGAAATCGGTGATCGGAGTCCCGGCGGTGGCAAGTTTCATAAATTCTGTCCAGATGGGAAGCGCCGCTTGAGCTCCGGAAAGGCCCAGCTTCGCCTTGTTGTCGAAACCTACCCACACAACAGCCAGCAAGTCGGGGTATACCCAACGAACCAGGCATCCTTGTAGTCGTTAGTGGTTCCCGTCTTGCCGGCAGCCGGTCGTGTAAAGCCCCATCGTCGGGCCGCGTCCGCTGTGCCGCGGTCGAAAACTCCTTTCAAAGGTGGTTCATGATGAAAGCTATTTGCGGTGTTAGCACTTTCTCCACTTTGACATCGCGCTTTTCCCGCGCCCCACCATCCGAATCCACAACCTGTTTCACCGCCAGCGGACGGGTGCGCACGCCATTATTTGCCAATGTTGAAAACGCAACGGCGACTTCGAGCGGTGTCACCTCCGCGGCACCAAGCGCCAACGACGGCACCGCCGGGAGAACTCTGAACGCCAAGACGGTGCGCGATATCCCGCACCCGTTTAATGCCTACATCGCGCGCGATTCGCGCCGTGGCCGAGTTCAAAGACTTCTCGAGCGCGCGGCGAAAGGTGACCGTGCCAAAATACTGGTCGTTATAGTTGCCGGGCTCCCACTCCTGCCCGTCGTAGCTCCACTTGAAAGGAGAATCCTCCACCATGGTCGCCGGCGTAAACTTTTTGCCACCCTCACCACCCGACATGAGGGCCGCCAAATAAACAAAAGGCTTAAAGATCGAGCCTGGCTGCCGCTTTGCCTGGAAGACACGATTGAATTGGGACTTTTGATAGCTCCGGCCGCCAACCATTGCCTTAATTTCACCGGTCTGAGGTCGGAGCACGATGATTGCGCCCTCGAGATTATCTTCCTCGCCTTGTCGTCGTAAGAGCCGGATAGGAGGCCTCTAGCTTTTTGAGGCCTTCGGCGAGGGACCTTTCCGCTATTTTTGTAGCTGCAAGTCCATGCTCGTGAAGATTCTAAGCCCGTCAGCAGTAAGCACATCGTTGGAATAATTTTCCGCCAATTCGCGTCGGAGATAGTCAACATAGTAAGGGGCATCATTGGTTACTTTTATTAACTCCCGACGCGGCAGGCTCTCCCGCATCGCCGACTCGTATTGCTTGCGGGTAATAATCTTGTCGTCTAACAACTTTGCCAGAACAACGTTTCTACGTTTGGTCGCTGATTCTGGACTGCGATAAGGAGAAAGTCTGTTCGGCGCTCGGACCAGACCCGCCAACAGAGCCACCTCGCCCACCGTAAGCTCAGACAACGGCTTGGAAAAATAGAACTGCGACGCCTCCCAGATCCCGAAAATCCCCTGCGAGCCTCTCTGGCCAAGGTAGATTTCGTTTAAATAATTCTCCAAGATTTCGTCTTTGGTATACTTGCGCTCAGCGATGAGCGCCATGATCGCTTCCTTCATCTTGCGGCTGAATTTGCGCTCATCGCTAAGAAAAAATTCTTCATCAATTGCTGGGTGAGCGTACTGCCACCTTGGACCACGCCTCCGCTACGAAGATTGACCCATGTGGCACGCACGATCGAAACCGGATCGATCCCGTGGTGATGGTAAAAGCGCTCGTCCTCGACGGCCAAGATGGCTTTTACGATCAAAGGGGCACTTCCGCCAAAGAAACAACTCTCCGCTCCTCCCAGACCCGCTCATAGAGACCGGTGATCAGCTCCGGCTCAAGCTCGAGGGAAAACAATTCTTCCCCTGTTGTGCTGTTTTCGATCCTGGTGATGGTCGTACCCTGCAATGAGAAGCGAACCGGAAAGCCCTTAAACGGTTCCGCAGGGTAGGAAAAATCGTGGAGATAAACCTCTAAGAGTCCGCGGGACGCCTGCATACGATACTCCCCTCGCGCTTTGGGCTGAGATTGAGTTTCGTGATAGCCAAGGCGGCGGAGCTTCTCCGACAGATCCTGGAAGCGAAGATTGATTCCGACATAGAGTAAATGGGAGTCAGAATAAATCTTCGACGGAAAGCGCCACTTTTGCCCCTCAAACTTTCGCTGCGACGGTTTCCTCAAGCCGTCTGAGATACCAACCGCCAAAAACGAGCCCGCTGGAAGTGACGATGAGAAGTGAGACGAGAAAGATACTAATAATTCGAAGTTTGGGCCTTTTCAAACCTAACACTCCAAATATGAAATTTATTGTCACCTAGTTCCTACGCAAAAGCAACAAAAAGAGGGCCGTGTGTGATTACCCGGCCCTCTCGCTCGTAGACGGGAGATTGAGAGCAGGAATTAGTTTTGCGGCTTGAGTGCTAGGAAAAGCGTGCTCTCGCCACGGCGCACCAATAAAAGAACCCCTTTCCCTTTACGAATCCCGGCGACTGCTTTCTTGTATTCGTCGATACTGCGTATGGGCTTCCTATCAACTTCAAGGATGACGTCTCCTCTTCGGATGCCTGCCTCATCGGCCACGCTTCCCGGATCTACGGCTGACACAACGACACCATCCGCCTTTTCCAGTCCCAAACTTTCTGCAATCTGCGGCGTTAGCTTCTGCACCGTCATCCCCAATTCGCCCTTTTCAGGAGCAGAAGCGACCACTTCTTCGTCTTTCAGTTCACCGACGCTCACTGTCAGTTGCAGTTCTTTCTTGTCGCGCAACACCTTCATGCGCACCCGGCGATCCACCGGAGTGCGCGCAACAATGATGGGCAGGTCACCCGAGTCTTTGATCTCCTTGCCGTCGAATTCGATGATGACGTCGCCGACTTTGACACCCGCTTTTTCCGCCGGTCCGTCTTTTGAGACATTGGCGACCAGAGCGCCGCGGCCTCTATCCATACCCAGGCTATCAGCGATTTCCGGGGTAACCTTCTGGATCAGCACACCCAAGTAACCGCGCGTAACTTTGCCCTTGCCTCTGAGCTGCGGGAGAAGCTCTTTGACAAGATTGATCGGAATGGCAAAGCCGATGCCGATATTGCCGCCCGAACGGCTGAAAATGGCGGTATTGATGCCAATCACTTCGCCGCGCATATTGATCAGCGGACCGCCGGAGTTTCCCGGGTTAATCGACGCGTCGGTCTGAATAAAGTTGTCATAGGGGCCCTTGGCCGATATGACGACCCTTGGCGCTCACGATGCCCGAGGTCACTGTGCTGTCTAGGCCGAATGGATTGCCGATGGCCATCACCCATTCTCCGACCTCGAGGTTGTCCGAATCTCCAAGACTTGCGGCCGTGAGGCCGGTTTTAGCGTCGATTTTGATGATGGCTATGTCGGTCTTTGGATCCCGTCCCACGACCTTGGCCTCATATTCTTGCTCGTCTGAGAGTTTCACCACGATCTTCTGCGCATTCTCAACCACGTGGTTGTTCGTCAAGATCGACCCGTCGGCATCGATGATAAACCCAGAGCCCAGGCTTCTTTGCCGTTGCGGACCTCGAGGCACAGGTCCGCCGAAGAACCGTTTCCAAAAATCATTAAACGGGTCATCCTCGCCAAACGGATTCCCGAACTCTTGTTGGCCGCCGCGTCCTTCGCTGACCTGAGTCGTGGAGATATTAACGACCAAAGGTCTCACCTTCTTCGCAAGTGCGACAAAATCCGGCAATTGACCAGGCGATCGCGGGTCAGGATTTCCACTTTCGCCCATCATGTTTACGGCTCGGCTGGGCGATAGCCAATCGAGGCTGCCGCTGATGCCCAAACCGACCACCAGCGAAACCAAAGCAACTAATACGACCCCTTTAAGGCCTACGTTTCCACGCCAGATGTTTTTCAAGTTCATTCAACGCTCCTATTTCTTCTTCACGGCCTCCACATATTTCATCCTCAGGTCGAAAAAGAATATCCTCTACAAGCCTTTCTTCGCCCGCATCCAAGTTGCCGCGGGTCTTTTCTTGCAACATGCCGAGAATATCGATCATCTGTTTGGCCACGGGGACATCGGTTTCGCTTTTTCCGCCGAGCGGGTTCGGTATCTCACCCAGGTGCATGAGCGCCTGGGTACTGAGACTGATAACAAAAGTCGAAAAGTTGATTTCAGGAAGGGATTCATGACTCGGCTGGGTTTTGCTTTGTGATTCGCCAACGCTTTCACTTCCACCGGAAATCGTGAACCCTTTGGGCTCTTCAGAAACTTCACGAGCTTCGCCGGTCTCAGGTGAGAAACGGCGGCGATCTTGAACCGTAAATCCTTTCCCTTCTTGCTTTTCTTCCTCTCCAGCCATATACGCCCTCCCTAAAGAGAAAAAAGCCTGGAAACGGTTTCCGCTATCTTGCCAGCGGGTCTCCAGGCACTCGTTTGAAGATATATGTCGCTATTCCACGCTTGCTACAAAGCAAACTATGCTGGCCGGTAAACAGCGATTCTCTCTCATTTTACTTGGGAATTCCAGAATTTACTGTAATCCCTACCCCCCTTGTCAAGGTGAGCTCACCAACCCAGCCAGTTTCCTAATCACATATTCGGGCTCCAGTGTTGTCAAGCACTTCCGGTGCGGACAACTTTTCATCGTCGAGATCGTGCATGGCGAACATTCGGTGTTCTGAGTTAATACCAGTGACGTTCTTGCCCTGGGGTGCCCATCGGGCAACGTTCAGAAGGGCCAAACAGCACCGCGGTTATCACGCCCAGCGCTGCGGCCAAATGACTCACACCGCTATCATTCCCAAGGTACAGGTCACTGCGCGCCAGCAACGCCGCCAGCTTTTCTAGAGTCAAATTACGAGCAACCACAGCTCCTTCGCACAAAATTGTGTAGTCTCCCTTTTCTTCTTCCACAGGGCCAAGAATGACGACTACCGAACCACAAGTTCGCCGGCGCCACCAATCAGCGACCGCGCGGAAAGAAGCATCCGGCCAGTTTTTCTCCCGCGCACCACTCCTGGGGCAAGCGTCATAACCGGCTTGCCCTTGAGAAAGTGCTGCTGCCAATACCGTTCGCTCCATGCCAGTGCTTCCGGCTTGACGGGGATCTCCCCCTTGTCAGTTTCTAGTGGTCGACCTCCAACACACGCAAGATAATATTCAGACTGGTGCAACCGCATTTGCGCTCCCGGCTGAAACGGAAAAACACCTGCTCGCCCTTGAGACAGCTCATTAAGTTCTCGGACAAAGGTGCTCTGCCCGCTTCCCAACCACGAAAAGATAGACGAGTAAGAACTAAAAAGTCACGCAATCGTTCTTCCTGTGCGGATCCAGGAACAAAAGTCTACGGATTTCATAACATTCCAGAGAGTCAACTTTGACGGTCGGGAGAACCAGGTCGGCAAACTCACTACGGGCCAAGAGATTGACCTCCTTACCTTGGCTCAAAAACCGCAAGGTAGGCAGAAAGCAAAGGAAATCGCCTAGAGCTCCAGGAAAAATGACAAGCGATCGCTGTGCTGCAGTTAGTTTCGTTGACATTGAAATGTCAAAAATATACCATTCTCTTCGAGCCAGTTCGAATTACACGTCAAACCAGAAACCCGAGCATACCAGTGGCAAGCATAAATGGCGCCCGATCCATTTTGGATCTCATCGGCTCCACCCCGTCGTGAGGCTAAGAACCCTTCCTGGAAAAAACGACGCAGAAGTATGGGCCAAGATGGAGTCTTTCAATCCTGGCGGGTCGGTGAAGGACCGTATCTGTTTCAACATGATCGAAGTGGCCGAGAGCGAGGGAAACTTAAGCCCGGAGCCACCATCGTTGAACCGACCAGCGGCAATACCGGAATAGGCCTGGCGTTGATCGCCGCAGTAAAGGTTACCGGCTCATTCTGACCATGCCGGATACAATGAGCGAAGAACGTCGTAGCCTTCTGTCGGCGTACGGCGCTCATCTGATTCTTACGCCCGACACCAAGGGGATGGGCGGCGCGATTCACAAGGCCGAGGAGCTGTTGCAAGAGCATAGCGAGTACTTCATGCCGCAGCAGTTTAACAATCCGGCCAATCCGGACATGCACCGTAAGACGACTGCCGTTGAGTTGCTAAAGCAGTTCAAGCGAATCGATGCTTTCGTAGCCGGAGTCGGCACCGGCGGGACGATCACCGGCGTTGGAGAAGTTCTCAAAGACAAGATGAAAAATGTTCGTGTCTGCGCCGTGGAGCCGGCTGCTTCGCCGGTAATTTCCGGCGGTGAACCTGGCTACCACAAGATTCAGGGTATTGGTGCAGGTTTTATCCCGGCGGTTCTCAACCGGGACATTCTGGACGAAGTCATTCCGGTTAGTGATGAGGACGCGGCAATTTGCACTCGGCGTTTGGCGGCGCAGGAAGGCCTCCTTGTGGGCATTTCGTCTGGGGCCGCTTGCTGCGCTGCCCTGAAGTTGCAAAAACCTTAGGCAAGGGGCACGTGGTCGTGACCATTTTCGCCGACAAGGGCGAGCATTATTTGAGCACCGACCTGTTCAGCGAAAAACGATGGACACAAAGTTAGAGCAACTGAAGGATACACTCCGGAGAACCGAGGGAGTCATAGTGGCGTTCTCCGCTGGCGTAGACTCCACATTCTTACTCAAGATTGCGCACATGGTTTTGGGCGAGCGCGCCATTGCCCTAACGGCGTCGTCTGCGACCGCACCGCCTGGGGAGCTGATGGCGGCACAAGAGTTCGCCGCTAGCCTCGGCATCCGGCATATCGTCCCGGACTCTCACGAACTTGCCAACCCGTCGTTTACCCAGAATCCGGCGAACCGATGCTTTTTTGCAAAGACGAGCTCTACAGGATTTGTCGAGAACAGGCCGATCATTTGGGAGTCGCGACCGTCATAGACGGCACCAACCTGGACGATTTGCGGGATCACCGTCCGGGTCTCAAGGCCGCCAAAGAGTGGTGCGTGCGCCATCCACTGGTGGAAGCCGAAATGACCAAGGACGATATTCGCCGTTACAGTCGGGAACTCAATCTTCCTACCTGGGACAAGCCGTCCAGCCCCTGCCTCTCCTCTCGTTTTCCCTACGGAACCGAAATCAACCTCGAACGGCTAAAGAAGATCGCTGCTTGCGAGCTGTTAATGAAGGAACTCGGCTTTCCGGGAGTTTCGTGTCCGCTACCACGGCGATCTGGCCCGGATCGAAGTAGCACAAGACGAATTCCACCGATGGTTCGACAAAGACCACGCGAGACGCGGTGGTGCAAAAGTTCAAACAGATCGGTTTTCTCTACGTAAGTCTCGATTTGCAGGGCTATCGGACCTGGCAGCATGAACGAGAGCTTGCACAGACCGGCTACTTAGCAGGCTCGGCCATCTCGCAGTAGCGCCTCCGCCAGCAAAATATCCTCTGGTACCGTTATCTTGATATTCGTCCTCTCCCCTTCCAAGAGAAAAACCGGTTGACCGATTCGTTCCACTAACATCGCGTCATCGGTCGCCTCAATCGCTTGCCGCATCCCCCAATCGTGAGCTTCCACGATGATTTCTTTGCGGAAGACCTGGGGCGTTTGTATGTCCCATAAGGTATTTCTGGCCGGTGTTGCTTGAACCCAATGCGCTTCCGAAACGACTTTGATAGTGTCTCTTACCGGCACACCGATGACCACGGCGCCTACTCGGTAAGCCTCATCGACACAGCGGTCGATGAGCGAGGACGAGACAAAGGGTCGAGCCCCATCATGGATCGCCACGATTTCACAATCCGCGTCAAGCTTCTCGAGTCCCCGCCTAACCGATTCCTGTCGGGTGGCGCCTCCGGCTTGTAGAACCCACGGCCGATGGCTGAGATTTGGGTCGTTTTGAATCAACGCTTGGCTCGGTCGAAGCTCTTTCGTCCGCGACCACTAGAATCACTTTTTCTATACTTTGAGTCGAGAAGAATCGGTCGAGAGTGCGTAACACCAACGGACGGCCTGCGATAGGGAGAAAACTCTTAGAAACCTGGCCTGCCGAGCCGCTTCCCTCCCCTGCGGCGACTATGATGGCGGTCACGTGCATGTTGGCGCCCGAAAAACGAAAGAGCCGAGAGATGACTCTCGGCTCCGATAGATCGAATGAATTTTGAATAGATCAAGAACTCAGTGGGTAAAGATATGGCGCAGCTCTTCCATGATTTTCTCTTCGGAGTGGGAGCGGGCAATTGAGAGCTCTTTGACCAACAGATTACGGGCCGTATCCAACATCTTTCTTTCGCCGAAAGAGAGTTCTTTATCGCCTTTCAAGACAAAAAGGTCACGCAGTACCTTGGCGATCTCAAGAATCGAGCCCGTTTTGATTTTTTCCGTATATTCTCTGTAGCGCCGATTCCAGGTTTGCTGATCCGTTTCGACTTTCTTTTGGCGCAAAACTTTGTACACTTTTGAGACCATCGCGCGGTCAATGACTTTGCGCAAACCGACCGATTCGACGTTATCGATCGGAATCATGATCTTCATATCGGTCTCGAGAATCCTCAGCATATAGTACTTTCTCTCGGTCCCGGAAATAACGTGGCTCCGGATGGCTTCGATTTCGCCCACACCGTGGGCGGGATAGACGACTTTTTCACCAACCTTAAACATAGTGACCTCCTCGCGGCGAATCGCATTCACGCTGCATGTCAAACTGCGGCCGATATTGAGCTGGCAACTGGCTAACAAAAGTATGGGGTTTATTTCTTAAGGTCGATGGGAAGAATATCTGAGATCTGAACTGGAGCCGGGTGCAGAGTCTATTGAACATTCCTCGTTCCGTTCCACTGGCGTAAGGTCCAAAAAAATTAGCGGCCAAGCACTTCAGACCGCCAGAGGGTAAAATCACTATACAACAGGGCAAATTGTTACGTCAAGAGGGCCCAAGTGCACCGGCGCCGACAAAAACAATTATATTTTCAATACTTTAGATATGAAATATCTAACTCTTACAGACTTTGATTGCCTTCCAAATTACGTGGCAAGGATCGGGTCACCGAGGCGCCAGTTCAAGCACCATAATCACGGCATCTTCGCCGTCATCTGAGTAATAACCCTTTCGTAGTCCCTGGCTTACAAATCCAACGGAGTCGTATAGCTTTTGCGCGGCGATGTTTGAAACCCTTACTTCAAGTGTTACTCGAGCTGAGTTGCGGCTGCGCGCCTGCTCTATTACCTGCTGCAAAAGGGTTTGTCCAATGCGTTGACGGCGGAAACCGGTGTGTACGGCTATGTTGTGAATATCGATTTCCTCGGGCAGGAGCCAAAAAGAACATAACCGACGATTTTGTCGTTGACCTGTGCCACGATCGATCGAGCACAGGCGACTTGAAGCTCCTCGAGAAAAATTCGAACTCCACGGATGACGGAAAGGAGGTCCTTTCAATGGCCATGACCTCGTCCAGATCGGCGGGGACCATCGACTTGAACGACACCCTTTGTCCGGAAACAAAAAAACCACAGGACGTTATAGATTCCTGTGGCTCGGTCGTGGAGGCAATGGGGCAATTTTTTTGCTAGCGATAGCTCGTCTCCCACTGATTCTTTTTGCCTTTTAGCAGCAAAACTTCCAATAGCTTATTCTCGAAGCGATGAGCAAATCCGACAACTCTCTCCTTTAGCGGAATTATTGTTGTAAACTCGGGGGAAACGCCCCGATGCTGGAGGATATCTTGCGGACCCTCTCGTCTGTGCATTTCCCTTTGATAATAAATTGACTGTCTTTAAGCGCAAGATCATAGTCGTATTCCGGCATTTCGTCAGGCAACTGTTGACGGTTGGGAGACCGATATCGGGTAGCCACCTAGGGAACTCTAACTGCAGGAAAAACGCACCACCCCGATCCTCAACCGTATACACGTTTCCGTAGCGCCGCTCCCGCTCAAGTTTTTCAACGAATCCCTTCGAATAGAAACCATCAACCGGAATCGGTATTTCTCTAATCACACCGGCATGTTTTGCCAAAATGGGCTGCAAAGCCAGTCCAAGGGGGACTCCATAAACCGCGGCCGGAAATACCATCTCCTCCGCCGGCTTGACATGCAATATGCCATCTTTCAGACGATATACCCCTTCGACCACCGCCAGAAAAAGTCCGACCAGAATATAATTGTTAATTTCTTGACTGAAGAGGATTGCTGGGCCATGTAGAATGACAGCCACTATCATACATACCACAGGGTAAATCACTGCGTTATGCACGATGTTAAGTCCGGTGCTGCCGGCCGCGGTAAACCAAGGACTCTGTGCCGCGGCTTCGATTTGCTTCTTGGTGTCATGCGGCAAAGCACCCAGTACGGGCTGCGCTAAGATAACCAGCGCCTTACCCAGCCCTTTACTTAAAAACCGCTACTCCTGTATTGGTTCGAGAGCTCTTCGAAACTCTGTGGCACCTCACTTGGGAAGGTCTTTTTCGGCCTAATCTCCTTCTTAACCTGTGCCGGCTTTGGAGGAACAAGCGGCGCCACCGGCGGCTTGGCTGCATCCGGCGGACTTACAGCCGGCTTTAGGGGTGGTGCGGTCTTCAGTGCCGCTGGCGGCGGCGTGGGCTTGGCTGGGGATGCCGGTTGCTGCATTACAGCAGCGGGCTTCTGTTCGGCGTTGGCCTTTCGAAAACGTGACTGAAACTCCTCTCCGAAATTAACTTCCTGATGGAGCGCCCGAGCACGGGCAATCAAAACCTCTTCTGTCTCAACGTTGTTCGGATCAGTCACGCAGCAGTCCACCGGGCAGACAGCCGCACAGGCCTCGTAATCGTGAAAACCGACGCACTCGGTGCATAAGATCGGATCGATGACATAGACGGGGTCTCCCTGGCTGATCGCGTTATTGGGGCATTCCGGCTCGCATGCCCCGCAATTGATGCACTCGCTAGTGATCATCGTCGCCATGAAAGAAACTCCTGTTAAGAATTAATTACTTGTTTGCTTCTGGGTTGTCAATGATTCGGACCGTAGTTGCAACTCTCGGAAAGTTCATGTTACCTATCGACTCAGGGCGGCGTACCCAAGTGGTTAAGGGAGAGGTCTGCAAAACCTCGATGCAGCGGTTCGAATCCGCTCGCCGCCTCCAAATTCTGATTGATTTTTAGTGACAATTTGCTAACGCTACGGTTTGCTCCACTCCCATAACAAAACGTCATTGACGTACCTCATTTTCATTCTTTCGGGCCCCTGCACCTATTGTGAGCCAACTTGAATATTCTCTGCTAGTTATTGGCGACAAACGCCGCCAAAGTTGGGAACTCAAGAATTCATCAATGAGCGGGCACCTCTGGTTCCGAATTTTCCCTCGAAGCCGTTCTCAAAGGGAGCGGTAAGATCACTAACGACTCAGAATCGAAACTTGTCCGCCGCCCACGCTCCCGACAAAGTGACTATCAGTCTTAGGAGAATCGGGCTGTACGCTTACAAACCGGGCGAAGGCCGAATCGCTGGCGTAAAGGGTGGTAGCCGACCAATGGATAAACTCTCCGGCTTGCTTTGTGGTTCAATTTGATAGTATAGAAACGCGCGCCTGACGGAAGCCTCGTTGGTGAAAGAACTGTGACGACTAAAGGAACCTTATTACCGAGAAGAGGTCATAGAAAGCGCCCACAGGAGCGATGAGACGTGTCGGAAACTTTCTCAACTTAACGCGCAAATGAACATCGCTGACATCTTATTTTGGGAAGCAACCAACGGGCTGCTATTAATTCCCGCGTGGATTGCGTTGGTCATGTTGACGCGGTGGATGCGAGGGCGGCCCGTTTTCACCGAACGGGATTGGTTTTTCTGATCGGCCATCCACGGGAGAAAGTCCTTGCGGTTCACCTCTGGTTAAGATTCGCGACGCTCTGGTTCGCCGTGGTGCTCGTAGGCTTTGCTGAGGGTTACGTTCTCTGGCCCTTTGGTCTCGCATCATTCGTTGGCGCGGGGTTCTCACTGCGCTTGTAGTTTGGCGAGTTGCGCCGAAGTGGCTACGCTGACGAGTTGGCTGATTCGCCGGCATCACTTTCAGTTTGGTTGAGCGGAGCTCCCCAGTAGACGATCCAATTCCCCAATCGTATCAAGCCGCCGAGCATCGTCGTAACCGCCGATGGGTTGGGCGTCGATAAAGATCTGCGGTACCGTTCTCCGGCCGGACAGTCGCTCCATTTCGGCTCTGCGATCTGAATCATCGGTGACGTCGATTTCTTCGAACTCGACGTCCTTCGATCGCAGCAGGGCTTTAGCGCGAAAACAGTAGGGACAATAGTTTGTGGTGTAAATAACGACTTTCGCCATGCTCGTCGAAGCCCCGTTAGTCTAATAATCGGATAATTCTATTACTAGCTTTAAAGTCTTTCTTGAAACCGCCGTCCTTTTTGCCATTAGTGGTCGATGAAATTGTTAGGTCTAACCGGCGGAATCGCATCGGGCAAAAGCACTGTCGCGGCGATATTGCGCCGCCTCGGCGCAGCGATCATAAATGCCGATGAATTATCCCGCGAGGTTGTGCAACCGGAACAAGATGCGTGGAAGGAGATCATTGCTACCTTTGGACCTGACATTCTGCAGGAAGACAAAACCCTAGACCGGAGAAAACTAAGAAAAATCGTCTTCGATAACCCCGAAGCACGAAAGAGACTCGAAGCCATCATCCATCCGAGAGTCCGAGCTCTGGCGGAAAAGAAAATCAGCGAGCTAGCAGCGGCCGGCAACTCAATCATTGTCTATGAAGTGCCGCTGCTTTTCGAAGCTCAAATCCATCTCTGGCTTCGCCCCGTAATCTTGGTCGCTTGCGAAATCGAGACGCAAAGAAAAAGGTTGCTCGAAAGAGATCATCTAACGGAGATTGAAGCTCAACAGCACCTCGATGCCCAGATGAGTTTGGAGGAAAAACGCAAGCTCGCGGACTATGTCATCGAGAACGACGGCAACCTGGAAGAACTTGAACAAACAAGTCCGCGCAGTGTTGCAGAAGATCCAGGCTACTTGACCCGCTCCAGATACGTCCCTTCGGAAGGATCCACTCTTACCTTATCCCCCACCTGGACAAACGGCGGGACCTGAATCGTCACTCCAGTTTCCAACTTTGCCGGTTTATAAGAGGCGCTGGCCGTTGCCCCCTTCATCGACGGTTCCGTATCAACCACCTGAAGGTCAACCGTCGACGGCGGGCTGACGCCGATGGGCTTGCTGTCGTAGAATTCCACTTCAACGACTTCGTTGGGTAAGAGAAAAGACAACAGGTCACCTATATCTTCCGCCGTCAAGGCAATCTGCTCATAATTCTCCGTATCCATAAATGTGTGAAGGTCGCCTTCGGCGTACAGATACTGCATCTTTCGCGTTTCTAACGTAGCTTGTTCGACGCGGTCCTCCGAACGGAACTTATACTCCGTCCCCACCCCGGACTTGAGATTCTTCATTTTCGTCTGCATGAAGCCGCGCTTGTTGCCGGGGGTCAAATGGTGAACTGCAAATACCCGGTAAAGTTGACTTTCATGAATGATAATCATGCCGGGCCTGAGCTGTGTCGCCTGGATCAACATCTAGATTCCTTCCTTAGCAATTCTTTTCATGTTGTTAGCAGTTTATCCGGGCAGCTTCAACGCGCCTTCTGTATGGATTCGCTCCGCACGTCAGGCATAAAGACCGCGCCAGAGCATCGCCCGCGCGACGCGATCGATACCGATCATCAAGGCAGCCAAACGCATATCCACCTTTTCCCGCTGGCTCATATGAAGCACCTCGTGGAAGGCCCGGACCAAGATGTCTCGTAGTTTCTGATTCACTTCTTCCTCGGTCCAGAAAAATTCTGTAGGTCCTGGACCCATTCGAAATAGGAAACTACCACGCCGCCTGCATTCGCCAAGATATCGGGGATTAGGAAAACACCTTTCTCCTTAAGGATCGCGTCCGCTTCTAGGGTCGTGGGGCCATTGGCCCCTCGGCGAGAAGCCGACACTGCAACCGCCCCGCATTTTCCTTCGTGATTTGCATCTCCATGGCGGCGGGCACCAGGATATCGCACTTGAGCTCCAGGAGCGCAGCGTTGCTGATTTTTTCTCCGTAGGGACAGCCTTCCAAGCTGTGGTTTTTATCGGCCACCTCGAGCAACTTTGCGACCGGCAATCCATTCGCGTCAAAAAAGCCTCCCGTTCGATCGGATACTCCGATAACTTTCACGCCGATGTTGGCGAGCTCTTTCACAACTACAGAGCCGACATTGCCAAAACCCTGGACTACTGCGGTGCACTCGATCAGATCGATTCCCAAGTGTTTTGCCGCTTCGATGATCGTGTAGACGACGCCTCGGCCCGTTGCTTCCGCGCCTCCCCAATGTACCACCAATGGCCACCGGCTTTCCGGTGACAATCTCCGGCACCGCGTGCCCCTTGTGCTGGGAATAGGTGTCCATGATCCACGCCATGACCTGTTCATTCGTTCCCATGTCCGGCGCGGGCACATCGATTTCTGGGCCGATAAAATTGAGAATTTCAGCCGTGTAGCGGCGAGTCATGGACTGTAGCTCATGCCGCGAAAGCTCCGCCGGATCGCAAGCAACGCCGCCTTTTGCTCCACCCAAAGGCAAGCCCACCAAGGAGCATTTCCACGTCATCCACATCGCCAGCGCGGAAACCTCCCCGAGGTTTACCGCCGGGTGATAACGAATGCCTCCCTTAAACGGCCCCAAGACGTCGTTGTGCTGAACGCGATAGCCAGTAAAGACATGAACCCTGCTATCGTCCATCCGAGTAGGGACGCTGACGACCAAGGCGCGTTCGGGCCTGCGTAGCCGCGCCGCCACGTTCGGATCGAGATGGAGTATACCCGCGGCGATATCGAACTGTTGGACCGCCATCTCGCTCGTCGGGCTTTCGCCATTCAACGGCTGCCATCAAACCTCCAATTTCTATTTGGAATGCGAATTCATGCTCGGTTCTTTACCCCGGTGGCCAACTAAAGTGGCGTCCGCCCAACAGATGAAAATGCAGGTGAAAAACAGTCTGGCCCGCGTCAGCTCCTGAATTGACGACCACACGGAAACCGCTATCGGCAATACCCTGCTCGCGCGCCAGTTTTGCGATCACGAGAAAAATCTGACCAACAACGGCTTGATCGTTCGCCTCCAGATCCAAAATCGTGGTGACATGCTTTCGCGGAACGATCAAGATATGGACTGGCGCTTTGGGACGGATGTCCCTGAAGGCGACTACGGACTCGTCTCGGTAAACGACATCTCCCCTAACTCGGCCCTCAACAATGCCACAGAAAAGACAATCACTCATCAATCTATCCCTTTCGGCGCGTTTAGGACTTTCAATCCTGGTCATCCCGATGAGGGTATTGCACAAATATCTTTTCAGCTTCTATCTCGAGGGGCACACTCTGGAGCGAAGCACCTACGCACGGCCCCAGATACACTCCCCGTCGCCGGTTCGAAGGTCGCACCATGGTTGGCACATATGAGATAACGGCCGTCGAGAGTAAAAACTGGTTGTCCACCCAATCCAACGAGATACCAATGTGGGGGCACCGATTCACGTACGCGTACAGAGATCCCTGGTAATTGAGGAAGTATGCCTTCGACGCTATATTTCCCGTTGCTCAAGGTGAACTTCTTGGTTATACCGGGCATAAGCTCGCTGACTTCGCCAACGAGTTTTTTTGGCTTCTTTCTTGGTTCGTTTCAAACTCATGCCTTGTTGCTCAATCAGCCAGGTGTGAGATATTTCCTTCCGGACAGCTCACTAAGACTTCGCCCTGATCTATGCAAACTGGCAGCCGATAAAGGGACTCTCCCTCGCACGGGCCAGATATACACATAGGCCGGTTCCACGCTCGTAGAGCGCCCCATGTGTGTAGCACATGAGGTATCGCCCATCCTCGCTGACGAACTGATCGCGGATAAAATCCAAGGGCGTCGGCATGTGCCGGCACCGATTCACGGTAGGCATGAAAGCGTCCACCATCATTCACTAAAAACCGGCCACGCGGTACTGCTGGCAAATAATCGAGAATTTCTTTACTTCCCCGGTTCCACGTCGGCTACGCGGGCGACGACCTTTCCCCGGCGCGGCTTTCCTGCAACATGCGCCGCTTGTCGCGTAAAAAAGCGCCCGGTGAATCGCCAAGCCAACAAGATAGGCGATCAGAAAAAAAGGGAAAGATAAATCGTAAGTGCCATATTAGTCGAGATTCGGTAACTACTTAGAATCCTTTGCCGCCGTATCTCGAATCCGCTTCACCTCTTCTGCTGTTTGCCGCCCGGAGATTCCCATAACCTTCATCAGCTCAGTGGTCATTTCAGCAGTGACTTGATCCTGAATGCTGCCGCTTCCATCGGGGTCGGCCTTGAGAAAAGCCATGATCTTCTCTTTGGCAACACCTGTGCGCTCTAAACCATCGAGAAACTCACCGTAACCCACCCGGCCTCGAAGTTCCTGGACGCATGCCATCAACTTCTTACAGTCGGCACACATGCGAGACCAAAACCCGGCCCGCTCTCCACAATAAGCACAACGCGACATCGTGACATCTCCGCAGTAATGCTTGCCTATTTCTGTACCAGAACCGTAGCCACCAAACGCTGTATTGCATCAGTCAGCTTTTCGTTCGCGGCGACTATGCCATGGTGCTTGGTATCCCGTCGATTGAACAAAAGTGCCTTCCCATTGCCATCGACCACCTTACCTCCTGCCTCCTCCACCATGAGCACACCGGCGCAGACATCCCACTCGTGGATTGACCGGAAGGTTAAGGTACCGTCGCCCTCTCCAGCGGCAACTTTCGCCAACCTATAGGCAATGCTGCCAACGGATTGGATTTCACAAAGGTCCACGAAAATTTGAAATTTGCGCAGCGGCTCCGAACGGCTAACCAGCAATAAGGCGCCGTGTATTTCTCGTCGGGGAGTCACGCGAATTCGTTCTCCATTGAGCTCCGCCCCTTGCCCCGCAGCGGTTCGGTACAGCCGATCCTCAATCGGATTATAGATCACCGCCACTTTCGGTCGTCCCTCCACAACGAAGCCGATCGAAACGGCAAACTGGGGCACTCCTTCAATAAACTCTTTAGTACCGTCAATGGGGTCAATGATCCAAACCCTTGATGATGCCAATCTGCGAGAATCGTCGCCGTCTTCTTCAGAAAGCCAGCCGTCTTCAGAGAATCTTCCTTGAAGGATTTCGCGGATTTTACGGTTGGCTTCGAGATCCGCCGTAGTTACCGGATTATTCTTACTCTTCTCGTGGACATCAAACTTCCCCTTGAACAGTTTTTTGATGATCCGTCCCGCTTCCCGAGCAGCACGCTCGGCGGTGTTTAGCTCCTCGTCGTATTGGGAAGGCATGGCAATCCTTTTCTTCGCGACTTCATCAATGGGATCATTAAAAATGCCATATAGGCTATTTCGACAATCGCTTTTACCGAAGGTTAAGCAGGGAACGAAACGAATAAAGGTAAGAGCCGGTCGCCATGCCCATGCGTGTACGCAGTTTATTCGGAAACTTGCTGTAGGTCCGCCACAATCTCTGCGCCTGCATGAAGCATTTCTCTGATCGCGCGTTCCGAATCTCCAGGCTTCAGATTTACGCCACGAACAGAGTCTCTTAGCAAGACAACCTTGAATTTTCTCTAAGACCGTCGAGCACCGGTATGCTTAACGCAATAGTCCGTTGCCAATCCGCCGACAAAAATGCGCTCGATACCTCGCTGTCGCAACAGATCAACTAGTTTTGCTCCGCTGTCATTTATTCCGAGAAAGCCTGAATAGCCGTCTTCATCCGAACCCATTCCGGCTGATACAATCACCGTGTCGGGCGGTAGTTTCAAGTCCGGATGAAATTGGGATCCCTTGCTCCCTTGGATACAGTGCGGCGGCCAGGGGCCACCACTGGTATTGAAATGACTCGTCTTTGCCGGGTGCCAGTCGCGAGTGGCAAAAATCGGCAAGCCGGCTGCGGTGAATTTATCAATGTAACGGTTAAGAACAGGAACAACCTGGTCGCCGTCCTTCACCGCCAGAGCACCCTGGACAGAAATCGTTTTGGACGTCGACCACAATTAACGCGTCTTTACTTGGCATCGATTTCCATTATAGAGAATGATAGCTTCGTTGCAATTGAGCAGTCTAACACGTAGCGCAAAGCACGACCATTGAGGCAATTCTTTTTTGACGCCGCGGGGACACTTATCAAACCCGCCCGCCGGGTCGGCGAGACCTACGCCGTCTTGGCGCGGAAATACGGCATCGAGGTTTCACTGGCGGAGATCGCAGAGAGATTTCAACTTTGCTTTCATTCCGCACCTCCTCTGGCCTTTCCGGCGCGCCGGCAGCACGCATCGAAGACCTGGAGCGCGCCTGGTGGAAGGAGTTGGTGCGGCGCATCTTTGAACCTTGGGATGGGTTTCAGCGATTCGACGACTACTTTGCCGAGCTTTTTGCTTACTTCGCTCAACCTGATGCCTGGAGCCTCTACCCGGAGGTGGCCGAAACTTTGTCTGCCTTGGAAAAGCGCGGCATGGTCCTCAGCGTGATCTCAAACTTTGACTCACGTCTGATTGGCATCCTCGAAGGCCTCGGCGCAGCTCCTTGGTTCGAGCATATTTTTGTCTCAAGCCGCGTTGGTTATGCGAAACCCGATCGGCAGATTTTTCACACAGCCCTGGAACGGCACAGTCTGAAAGCCGGTGATGCTCTCCATATCGGCGACAGTGAAGAGAAGGATCTTCATGGCGCCAACAAGGCCGGGTTGAAGGGAGTCTTGGTCGAACGTAACGGCGAAATCAATTCGAATCTTTCGCCACGAATCACGAGCTTACGGGGCATTCTTCCCTTTTGGACGACTTAGATCAGCGCTAAAAGTAACTTGACAGACTCAGACGGCTGCGGTACACGGCTGCTAGCTCCGGAGGTTTAATGGCAGAATCAAGTTGGCAACAGGTAGACACGGATAACAGCACAATGCGCATGCACGTGAGCTTACCCACGGGCTCAGGTCCTTTCCCAGCAGTCGTGGTCATCCAACATCAGGGCGGTGTTGACGAATTTGTCCAGAATATCACCCGTCGGTTGGCGGAGTCTGGTTATGTGGCAGCGGCGCCGGATCTCTATCACCGCGACGGTCCAGAGTGCACTGACGATATCGTCACCCGGAGAACTCGCCTGCGCGATCGAAACATCATCAACGATGTCAATGCCACCGTGGCTTTCTTGCAACAGCACGATTCCGTGGACGGCACCCGCCTCGCGATCATCGGTTTTTGCATGGGCGGACGAATCGCCTATCTAATGGCCGCCGCCAACTCTACGTTCAAAGCCTCGGTGGCGTACTACGGCGGCAATATATTACGGGCCTGGGGCAGAGATACGCCATCACCGTTCGAGCGCACTTCGGAAATTCACTGTCCGATCCTAGGTCACTTCGGCGCAGAAGATAAGAATCCCTCGCCCGAAGATATGCGGACACTCGATGCCGAGCTGACCAAGTTCAATAAGAAGCACGATTTCTACTCCTACCCAAACGCCGGTCATGCCTTCATGGACAACAGCAAAGAGAGCTATCGTCATCTTGCCGATGAGGCCTCTTGGCCACGAACGTTGGAATTTCTGGAGCGCCACCTCGGCTTGCCGGCGGGACAATCGGTAGCGCGGGCGCGCTAGCAGGGGCATGAATCGCCGGAGCAATCGACACCGACGGGTACGAGCTTGTGATTATCCCAGGTGGCGACTTTAGACCAACTTGAAAAACAAACGGAATAGCAGGACCGGACTGCAAAGTGCAGTTGCCGCGGCCGCCGTTCAGGAAGAGCGCCGGCGTCTCTCCCGAGAGTTGCACGACCGCGTGCTCCAGCTCCTGACCACTATTCAGTTGCGCTCGGAGCTTTGTCTCAACGAACTGATACACAAACCCGAGCAGCTTGAGCGCGAACTTAAGACAATCGCCGAAGCTTCTCACAAGGCCGCCACAGAGATTCGGAGTCTTTTGCTGGAGAAGCAGGTCGTCCACCTGGCTGCCGGCACTCTGGAACGAAGACTCAAAGACGAGATGGAGATCTTCCGGGCACGGACAGGATTGAAACTCGAGTTCGACTGTGCAATTGATGCCCATGATCTCCCTATGAAGTCGAACAAGAATTATACTTTGCATTGCGGGAAGGAATCATTAATGCCATACGCCACTCCCGCGCAACGGAATTGAATCTGTCCTTAACTCAGAATCAGACCACTTGCCGCGTTGACCTGAGAGACAACGGAGTTGGATTTGAAAAAAGTTCAGTGGCAGGCGGCGGCGGTTTTGGCCTTAAGGGAATGACAGAGAGAATCGAAAAGGTCGGCGGTCATCTTGCAATTGAAACGTCTCCAGGGAAAGGGACTTGTATCTCCATAGAGGTACCCCTCCGCGCCCGGACAAACACAAATTGATATCTAAAGAAACCCAGCGGGATCGTAGCCGCAGAACAAGCGTCGCCACCGTTTACTGATCGGCCAGTTCATCTAGGCTCCTGCCTGTGATTCGAAACACCGTCCAGTCACTCATTGGCGAAGCTCCTAGTTTCTTGTAAAAATCGATGGCCGGCTGATTCCAGTCGAGCACCGACCACTCGAGTCGACCGCAGCGACGCTCTTTTGCCAGTCGCGCCACGTGCAGCAATAACGCGCGACCATACCCGCGCCTACGGTAGTCTTCATCCACGAATAGATCCTCGACGTAGAGGCCTGGTTTTCCTAAGAAAGTGGAATAATTGTGAAAGAACAGAACAAAGCCGACAGGCTTGGTTTCGAGGTATCCAATAGCAACTTCCGCCGTTCGCCGTTTACCGAACAGAGTCTCCCGGAGCAGGTCTTCTGTGGCGACTACCTCATGCGACAGTTGCTCGTAGCGAGCAAGCTTTGTGACAAAAGAAAGAATGACCGGAACATCAGATTCAGTCGCTGATTTGATTTGGAATTTTGGAGTGTCCGTTGCAATCACCGTCCTTTCCCTTTTAGTCGAAGTGTGTCGATCAGGTTGAAGATTTCGCTTTCTGTTGCTTCAATGCCCGCCACACCCGCTCGGGAGTCAGTGGTAGGTCCCTTATACGGATACCGGTAGCCCGCGCAAAGGCGTTCGTCACCGAAGGCGCCACGGACAGAAGTCCTCCCTCGCCCATGCCGCGGACTCCATAGGGACCCGGTCCATCGTGGTTCTCCACAAGCACCGTATGAAATTCCTCGGGCACATCGTCGAAGGTCGGCAATCGATAGTCTACAAGATTCGGATTGAGCAGCTGCCCGTTCGCATCGTAGAGCATCTGCTCGAAAAAAGTGTGACCGATCCCCATCATGGCCGCGCCCTCTTCTTGCCCAATGCATCCGTCCGGGTGAATCGCCTTTCCGACGTCGGCTACGGAGATCAGCCTTTTGATCCGCACCTGGCCGGTCTCTTCGTCAACATCCAACTCCACCATCCCCATTCCCACTTCCCAAAAACCGGCAGTTGGTTGTCCGTAATGTCGGGACCCGTCTCTCCCCGCCCGATGAATTCGCCCCCGGAGCCTTTGCCAAATCGCCGCTCCAATGCCTCCTTGAAACTGAGTCGCGCTTCGCCACAAATTAGCGCGCCATCCTGCAGCGTGACTTGCCTCTGGGACACGCGAAATGCTTCAGCAGCAATTTTGATGAGCTGCTTCTTCAGATCACGGGCTGCGGCCTGTACCGCGTGGCCCATGCAAGTCGTCGAACGGCTGGAACCGGTGGAGCTATCGTAGGGGTAACCTTTGTATCCGCGCCCGGAATGCTAATCTGATCCAATGGAACCGTGAGCTCTTCACCGGCGATCTGCGCAAGAACTGTGCGTACGCCTTGACCCATCTCCGTGCTGCCAGCCAAAATATTCACGACTCCGTCGGATTGCAGGCGAGCCATCGCGATCGACACGGGCGTTGCACCAGCATTGGTGACGGCGCAGGCGAGGCCTACGGGATTGAGTTCTTTCTTAGTTGGTCGTCTCCACTGACTCGCGTTAATAAGTTTTTTCAATGCAGAAGCCAAATTGGCGTCGATGCCTTTCAATCCCGGACGAAGCTCTTCGCCTTTTCTCAGTAAATTCTTAAGCCGGATCTCGGCCGGATCCATTCCCAAACGGGCCGCCCCCACATCGATCTGAGACTCACCAGCAAAGATCACCTGTGGCGCGCCGATGGCACGAAAGGAACCCGCGGAGCCCGAGTTGGTGTAAACGGAATAGGCATTGGTCAGAATATTAGGAATCCGGTAAGGGCCCAAAACGCGAGTCGCAGCGCGGATCGTCACCTGCGGTCCATTGTCGTCGTAGGCACCGGTGTCCAAATAAATCTCGGCCTCCCGCGCCATAATGGTACCGTCTTGCTTGAAACCCGTTTTGATCCTTACCTTAGCCGCGTGCCGACGTACGGTGAGCATTGAGTCGGAGACTGAGTTGCACAGGCGCACCGGTGCATCGGCCTTCCGTGCCAGCGCCGCCACCAGCGGCTCAATTTTTGTGTAAGACTTGCTCCCATAGCCGCCGCCCAAATACGAGATCACCATCCGAACTCGAGACGGCAAAATGCCGAACACTTTGGCAATATCGTTACGCACCTGGAAGGGATGCTGCGCCGAAGACCAGACTGTCACACCCTCGTCGTTCCAATGGGCGATGACAGAGTGAGGTTCCATGGCGTAGTGATAAACCATGGGGAACGTGAAATCATCTTCGACCACCACGTCGGACTGAGCAAAGCCTTCTTGTACATTACCTCGTTCAACGCGCTCGTGGCTGCAGAGGTTGCCACTATGACCTTCGTGTATCAGCGGCGCGCCATTGGCACGGGCCGCGTCGATGCCGATCACGGGCGGGAGTTCTACGTATTGCACGTCGATAAGGGACGCCGCCTCTTCCGCCATCGCCAGATCCGTCGCCGCCACCGCCGCCACGGGTTCGCCCACGTAGCGAACTTTGTTCGCGGCAATCACCGGACGACCATTGTAAGTTGGCACGCGATCACCAAGATCCGCGGCCGTAAGCACGGCTGCGACCCCCGGCAAAGACTCTGCCTTTGAGGTGTCGATGGCAAGAATCCGCGCATGGGGATAGGTGCTGCGCGAGGATCTTGCCATGAAGCATACCAGGATCGACCAGGTCACCGAGAAATTTTGCCTTGACCCGTAACCTTTTCAATACCATCGACGCTGGGAACGCTATGGCCCACGTATTTGCAGTTGTGGCCTTGCCATCGGTTCTCCAAGTCTTCAAAGAATCACCCGTCGAAACTAACAAAGCGGCTTCTGTCAGTGCAAGAAAGCTCTCGCCCTAGTAGGAATTTTCTGGCGACTTCAGCTATAAACTTTGCGCCATGCGCTTTCCGTCCACAACTGATCCGTGGAATCCTGATCCAACGCTACCAACGTTTTCTCGCCGATGTGCGGCTGCCCAGCGGTGAGATCGTCACCGCTCATTGCACCAATACCGGCAGCATGATGGGCTGCAAAGAGCCCGGCAGCGTGGTGTATATCTCACGCAGCGACAAAGAAGGGCGGCGGCTCCTTTACACCTGGGAAATTGTTGGAGTCGGCCGAACTTGGGTCGGCATCAACACGATGCTTCCCAATCGCCTCGTAGCCGAAGCCATCGCGAACGGCGCAATTCCAGAGCTGAAAGGCTACGACAATATCCGCCGTGAAGTCGTCACCCGTCAAGGAACGCGGCTCGATCTTTGCCTGGAAGGGAGCAATGGTTCTTGCTTCGTGGAAGTAAAGAACGTCACCCTTGCTGTGGACGGTGCGGCGGCTTTCCCCGATGCGGTGAGCGAGCGCGGTACGAAGCATCTCAAGGAATTGATGTGGCTTCGGCGCAAGGGGCATCGGACCGCTGTGGTATTTGTAATCCAGCGCAATGATTGCACCGTCTTTCAGCCCGCGGACAAAATTGACGCGGTGTATGGCCGCTGGCTGCGCAGAGCCGTCAAGGCGGGCGTCGAAATATTACCCTACGTTGCATATGTGACACCCAAAGAAATTGTTATTAAGGAACGCCTTCCGATCAGATTGTAAACTCAAAGAAGAAAAAGGGGGTGGCATCGTAGACAGCCACCCCCTTGGTGAGAGCAATTGAAAATTAGGGCTTAGCCTTCGATCACTTTCTTCCACTTCGCGCGAATCTTCTCCTTCAATTCAGGGGTGGATTCCGCGACCGGCGGAAATCTTTCATCCACTCGAACGGACGGCAGGCATCGATGACGGCGCGCGAGTTGAAGCCCTTTTGCCCGGCTGAATTCGCGGATCGAGGGGTCCGCTCCAGCAACGGCGCAGAATCTCAATGGACTCGACGGGGTCGGAACGGCTGGCCAACGCCCAGATAACGTCAAACGTGTTGGTCGGATCGATGTCGTCGTCGACGACGATGACATAGCGACCGAGATAGGCACCGGCGTGGACTTGCGAAGCGGCCAACATCGCCTGTCGCGCATGGCCCGGATAGCGCTGCTTGATGGAAATGATGTTGAACAGACGGCCGCCGCCAGCCTCGTGACACCATACACCCTTAACATCAGGCACGCCGCATTTCTCAACCTGTTCCCAGATGAGCGCCGATTTCACCATGCACTTGGCAATGGAGTAATCCGACGGCGGACGGCCGGGCCGCGCGCAAGTAAGGATTGGGTCATTGCGATAATAGATGTTTTGCACGCGGACCACAGGCTCCGGGCGGCTGGAGCTGGCGTAATATCCCGTCCATTCACCAAACGGACCCTCGGTCTTGCGATCATTAGGGTCCATAAAGCCTTCGATGACGATTTCGGCATGAGCGGGGAACGGTAATCCCGTGGCCTTTACCTTCGATAACTTCGATGGGCGATCCCTTCAAGCCGCCGGCGTAGTCGAATTCCGAAACGCCGTAGTCGATCTCGTTGCCCGAGACCATGAAAAGGACTGGATCTTGACCGACACTAGATAATGACCGGGCAGGGCTTACCCTCTCGAAGTATTTCGACCGCTGGATGGTTCCATGCTTACCCGGCGAGATGTAGCAGCTCATGCTCTTTTCGTCTTGTACCATGCCGCGGTAGGCGCCGAAGTTAACCCACCCTTCATCCGGGTCACGGGTGATGACGAGACAAGCAGTACCTATGAAGCGCCCGCCATCCAGTTCGTGAATAAGTGGGACCGGAAACTTGAGAAGGTTGACGTCATCACCTGACATCACGTTTTCCAGGATCGGACCTTTCGTGACGGTTTTGGCCGGAATGGGCTGATGGGTCGTCAGCTTTTGGCGCAGCGCCCGAACCAAATCCAAGTTGGCAAGATCCATCGGCAAACCCAGATTCAACGCCATCCGCTTAAACGAAGCGTTCTGAGCGAAAAGCGTCCGATAACCTTTGGGATAGCCCTTGATGTTATCGAACAAAACCGCTGCAACTGGCCCCTTGCTTTCGCGGGCAATCAGCTCCGACAATGTACCCATCTCTAGATTCCAATCGACACCATCGACCTTTTGAGTTCGCCAAAGCTGTCGACTATTTCCAGCCATTCGCGCAGATCTGTGTAGCTCGGAGTTTTTCCGGCCTTCAAATCCTCCTCAGCGAGCTTTCGCGCTTCTAATGCAGTCATAGATTCGCTCTCCTTTCACGAAAAACGATCGTGTATTCTAGTCTCCCAACATACTTTCATCAATACCTTCCGTATCATCCGCAGGCAGGCCATTGCAACTCTTTGGATCCAAATGGAGGTAGACCTTCTCCCCAGGGCTGATGCATGTGAAATGGGTGAGTATGCACAGCCAAAACATCATCGCCACACGGCGATTTTGCAATGATAAGCGTCGCCCATGAATATCGCTTCTTTGACTGTTCCCTCGACAACATTGTCTAAGGACACTGCGGCTTTTCTTTGTGCACCGGGATATTTTCCGGCCGGATCGAAATAACCGCCGCTTGGTCCTTTTTCAAGCCGGGTGCCGGGATGAAGCTGAGGATGCCTTTTTCGTCTGCATCTTGCCGGGCCTGGAATCCCCGTCCACCTTCAATACTTTGCCTTCGATTAGGTTGGTCAGCCCCAAGAATGTCGCAGTGAAGCGCCTGGTCGGACGGGCGTAAAGCTGATGAGGCGCGCCAACCTCGATCAGTTTCCCCCGTGCATCACGGCGATCTGATCCGAGATGGCCAAAGCTTCCGCTTGATCATGGGTAACGAAGATAGTGGTGATGCTGGTGCGTCTTTGCAACGATTTGATCTCGGATCTCATCTGGACGCGCAGCCTGGCGTCGAGGTTGCCTCAAGGGCTCGTCCAACAACATAACCTTCGGCTCATTAATAAGAGCCCGCGCGAACGCCACACGCTGCTGCTGACCGCCGGAGAGTTTCGGGGCAGGCCGATCTTCCAAACCGTCGAGACCGACGACTTTTAAAACGTCCCCGACTCTTCTTCTAATCTCATCTTTTGAGCGCCGCTGAATAGTAAGGGGATAGGCGACATTTTCCGCCACGGTCATATGCGGCCAGATCGCATAGGATTGGAAGACCATGCCAATGGGGCGTTTGTTGGTCGGAACGTAAACGCGCTCACCGAAGGCGAACACCGTGTGACCTCCGATGCTAATCCTGCCACCATCGGGCCTCTCCAAGCCCGCCACGCAACGAAGGGTCGTTGTCTTGCCGCATCCGCTGGGGCCTAAGAAAGTATAGAGCGAACCCTCGGGGATGTTAAGCGAAACGCCCTTGAGGACATGCACCCGCTCCTTGTCTTCGCCAAAATACTTTTCCAAGGAATCGATCTGCACCATGTCTCTTTTCTCTGCCATTGCGCCTCCCGAATTCGTCAACTGTCATGAGCGGGCGAACGATCACGTTTTGAACGATGCTCTATTCCGCGATACCGATTTTGGCTCCTAGCTTGCGTGCGGTAAATGCCATCACCAGGAGTAACAAAACCATCAACACTCCTAAAGCACACACATAGGTGTATTGACCGCCCTCCCATAAGTCAAATGCCATAATAGAAAGCACCGTACTGTTGTACGAGTAAAGTAGGATCGAGGTTGAAAGCTCTCGCAGCGCGATGATGCTGATGTAGATCCAGCCCGCGGTGAAGCCGGGCATTAGAAGTGGCAGGATCACTTTTCGGAAAGTTTGAAACCAGGTGCCGCCCGCTGTCAGTGAAGCCTCTTCCAGTTCCTTATTGATTTGGATCATCGAAGCCGATGCTGCCCGAATGCCGTAAGGCATAAACTTAGTAATGTACGCCAAGAGCAAAACCCAGATCGTTCCGTAGATCGGAATCGGCAGGGTCAAATAGACCCAGATGAGACTCACCCCCAGGACAATTCCCGGCATAGCGATTGGAATAAACGTCATGTTATCCAGTAGTGCTCGCCCCGGTAATTTGGTTTTGACCGTGATCCAGGCGATCACCGAGGTCAATAGCATCACCACCGTGGCAGAGCCCACGGATAGATAAAAGCTATTTTTGAACGCGGTTAACGCCAACGGATAGTTCAAAATATAGTGAAAAGTTGGCCCAGGTCATTTTACCCATGAGCTCGCGAGAGGGCACGCCGTAATAGGGAATGAACGAAGACCACAAAAGAACAAAGACTGGAAAAATCACAGCGAGGAGAAATATCAGCAGGGAAATCGCGCAGGTCACGTATTTCCATCCACCCAAGTCGATGACCCGCGGTCGATAGCCCTTGCCGGTCACCGTGGCGTAGCGATCCTCCCTACGGGTGATTCTTCCGTAAATCAACACGCCGGTGGTGCTGATCAGCAGCAAGGTTACCGCATAAGCGCCTGCCAAGCCGAAATCCGACGGGAATTGATGGATGGCAAGAAAGATCTTGGTGGTAAACACCGAGATCTTGGCCGGCACGCCGACCAAGGCCGGGACTTCGAACGCTTCGATGCCACGAATGAATATGACCAAAAGCACACTGAACATAGCGGGTCGCATCAGCGGCAGGGTAACGCGCCTGAAGGTCGTAAACGTGCTCGATCCGGCGGTCAGAGCCGCCTCCTCAAGGAGGTATCCATGTTACGGAAGGCTGCCGACATCAGAAGAAAAACCAGCGGATAGAGATGAATCGACTCGGCCCAGATCATCCCCCACATGGAATAGATGTTGAAGGGCGCCGACTCCAGGCCCAACAATTCCTTAATGACGAGGTTAATCAATCCGATCTTCGGGCTGAGTAAAAGGATCCATGAGATCGTGCTGAGAATCCCGGGGATAATAAACGGGATCAGCGCCATTACTACGAACAGCTTTTTGAACGGCGTATTGGTTCGTTCGCTAACCCAGGCGAGATACGTGCCGATCAAAGAAGTGACGATGCAGGTCCCCACGCCATAATAGATGGAGTTTAAAAAAGGAAGTAGAACTCCTTATCGAAATAGGCCTTGACGTAGTTCTGTATGGTGAAGGTCGCCCCGGGCTCTCCGATCGGCGCGCTGCGGATACTACCGTAGAGAAGCATGAGGAGCGGCACGCCCGCCAGATAAAGAACGAAAAGCGTCGCCCCTATCAGAATAAGGGTCTGGGAGTTAAACCTCCGCACCCTGTGTCTCCCGGAAATCGTTAGTTGTTGATATTGTGCACAATCTGATCCGCGACCATAGTCTTCTTCACTTCTTCCTCAATGAGGGTCCAGAGATGATCTTCATATTCCAGAAACTGTTTCTCACGCTTTGTTGCAAGAGGTCGCGGTCTCGGGATATCGATCTTGATGGTTTCCTTCACCTTCCCGGGGCGTGCGCCGAAAACAATGACGCGGTCTGCCAGGTAGATTGCTTCGTTAATTTGGTGGGTAATAAACAACACTGTTTTGCCTGCCTCGCGCCAGATACGCAGCAACTCTAACTGCATGATTTCGCGGGTTTGAGCGTCCAGAGCAGCGAACGGCTCATCCATAATCAGAATCTGCGGATCCACAGTCAGTGCCCGGGCCAGAGTTACAGCGCTGCTGCATACCGCCGGATAACTCGTGGGGGTAATGATCCTCGAATCCTTCGAGGCCGACGAGCTTGATAAACTTGCGCGCCCGGCTTTGACCTTCCCCGTTGTCCATCCCCTGGCACTCCAACCCGAAGATCACATTCTTGAAAACGGTCCGCCAAGGCATCAGACAGGAATCCTGGAAGACCATCCCCGGTCCGTTCCCGGTCCGGTCACCGTCTTACCATCGATAGCTATTTGCCCGGCGGTGGGCTTGAGTAACCCGTCGCATAGGTTGATGAATGTAGTTTTACCGCAACCGCTGGGACCGACGATGGTGACAAATTCCCCGTCGTCAACTTGCAGATTGATATTATCCAGCGCCAAGAGCCTGCCGCCGGTTCGCGGTTGATAGTACTCATGCCGTAATCCTGTCGCCTGTAACTTGGTCTGCTGCCACATCGCCTCCTTAAGAATTGGTTTTAAATTGGGTAATTTCGCGCAAGACACGCTGCTTCATCACTCGCTACCATAAGGACGCACTAGGGATTATCATTTTCAAATCTTTTTCAAGCTCGCGTGAGGATTTATTGACAACCAAGAATGGATCGGATAGGTTCGCGGCAAAACTTTGCATAAAATTTTTCATGCAAAATGAATTTTCATGGCCTCCCGCTAGGAAAAACAAACACAGAGTACGGCGAACCGAGAATCTTTCTGGGCAAGTTTACAGTCAAATTAAGACCTTTATTCTTTGCAACGAGATTTTGCCGGGTCAAAAACTTCACCACCAAGAACTCAGTGAGCGCCTCGGTGTGAGTCAGAACTCCCGTGCGTGAAGCGTTGACCCGTTTGGCTCAGGAGGGATATGTCTCCCTCCTGCCGAACCGGGGTTTTACCTGTAAAGAAATTAGATTGCAAGAGGCGGAAGAGCTCTATCAACTCCGCGAAGCCTTGGAAGCCTTCGCCGTAGAAAAGGCTATAGAAAATCTTACGGAGGCGTCGTTCGCCGGACTGTCAGGGAAGATAAGCGCTTACGGCAAGGACGTCCAAAAACGATTTACTCGCGACCGGTTGGTCTACGATCAAGATCTTCACCTTGAGATTGCCCGGCTTTCCGGCAACGAAACTCTGACCAAAACACTTGCGCAGGTTTTTGAGCGCATCATTTTAAAGCGACGAACCGACGGTCTCTATGATCCCACCCGCGGCATCACGGCCCATCAGGAGCACCTGAAACTTTTGCAAGCCATGAAGAAGCACAACACCCACGACGCTGTGAAACTCGTTCGCACGCACATTCGCGCGGGCAGAGATAACGTCCTCGCGGATCTCAAGCAGAGACAGGAAATTCGCGAATTTCGGCAAACTGGAACGATGAGCTAAATTTGAAATCGTAGAGCAAGAAGACCAGAGAAAGGAAAATAACAATGGCAGCAGATCTCGTTATCAAAAACGGCTGGGTGGTAACACCTACGGAAATCTTTCAGGGCGGCGTGGCGGTCAGCAATGAAAAGATCGTCGCCATCGGTACAAACGATCAATTGCCTCAAGGCAAAGAGGAAATCGACGCCAAAGGTAAACACATCCTCCCGGGAATTATTGACGGGCACGTTCACTTCAGAGAGCCCGGCATGACCCACAAGGAAGACTTCACCACGGGTTCCACCGCGGCCGTCTGCGGCGGCATTACCAGCGTCGTCGACATGCCCAACACGGTGCCTCCGACCGCGGATGCCGAGCAAGTAAAGGTCAAACAGCAACTGGGAGAGGCGAAGTCGCTCGTTGACTTCGGCATTACCGGCGTGGTTGTGCAGACCAACACGAAAGATATTTTGCCCATGGCCGGCGCCGGCGCAATCGGGTTTAAGATCTTCTTCGGCGAGACCATCGGCAACCTGCCTTTCCCGGACGACGGCATGTGCATGGAAGCGTTCGACTACATCGCGCAGTCGAAGCTGCCTTTGGGCATCCACGCCGAGAACCGCCAGATCATGGCCTACTGCACCAATAAGCTAAAGACCGAAAACAAAAACGAAGCGCGTTACTGGGAAGCTTCCCGGCCGGACATCTGCGAAGCGGAATCGGTGCACCACGCGCTCTTCTTCGCCGAAACTTTCGGCACCAAGCTGCATGTTTTCCACATGAGTTCCAAGCAAGCGGCTTACATGGTCCGCGACGCCAAGGCGCGCGGCCTTAGAGTCACGGCAGAAACGGGCCCGCACTATCTCCTGCGCGAACCGAACGATATGGACAAAGTCGGTTCATTGTTGAAAATGAACCCACCGGTGCGCACCCAGGATCACGCGGAAGTTCTCTGGCAAGGCCTGCGTGAAGGCTTCGTCGACACGCTCGCCACAGACCACTCGCCGCACACTTTGGACGAAAAGGGATCGGACATTTACGGCAAGCTCACCAAGCCTGCAATCTGGGATTGCATCTCGGGCTTCTGCGGTGTTGAAACCGGCGTGCCGCTTATCTTGACCGAGGTGAACAAAGGCAGACTGACGCTGAACCAGTACGTCAAGGTCGCTTGCGAGAATCCGGCCAAAGTTTGGCAGGTTTATCCGAAGAAAGGCGCCATCCGCCTTGGCTCCGACGGCGATATTACTGTGGTGGACATGGACAAAGAAGGCAGCATCGACGTCAACAAGCTACACAGCAAAAATAAGCCGTCGCCTTGGCACGGCTGGAAAGTCAAAGGCATGCCGGTATTGACTGTCGTGCGCGGCCACGTGCAGATGCGCGACGGCGAGCCCTGCGGGAAAGCGATCGGCAAGGCGCTCAAACCTCTAATTTGACGAAGAACCGAATAGCAGGTGCTGAGAGCTGAGTGGCCATTCAGTTCTCAGCACTTCTATTCTGCGCTGTTTTTATGAAACGCACAGGAGCCATTTGATTTTTACCAGCCGACGACCCTTGCGGAAGCGAGCCGGTTGCTTAAAGACAACGGCCCCGGCGGCCGTTTTCTCGCCGGCGGCACCGATCTAGTGATCGCTATGAAAGAAAAGGGGCTGCTGCCGAAATACATCGTCGACTTGAAGAAAGTTCCCGGGCTCACCGGGATCCGTGAGAATAGCGATGGCAGCATCGTCATCGGCGCGCTCACCAGCATGTATGCAATCGAGACTTCGCCGCTGATCACGAAGAAATTTCCGTTTCTGGCCCAAAGCGCTGCGGAAGTCGGGTCGATTCAGATTAGAAATCGCGCCACCATCGGCGGCAATATGGCGAACGCGACGCCATCCGCCGACACGGCGCCGAGCCTAATTGCGCTGAACGCGACCGCGAAGATCGCCAGTGACTGTGGAGAAAGAACCATATCGCTGGAACAGTTTTTCGCGGTCCTGGTCAAAGCGTCATGAACGCGGACGAAATCTTGACGGAGATCACGATTCCGAAAACCAGCCCACAATTGGTCGGCGAATACATTAAATTCTCGCCACGCGACATGATGGACCTTGCCTACATCGGTGTGGCGGTCGCTTATAATCTAGGCCGCGACAAGACGTGCGACGGCGTCCGGATCGTCCTCGGCGCCGTGGCGCCAACACCAATCCGCGCAAAAATTCCGAAACGCTGCTCGAAGGCAACATATTGACCGAAGAGCTCGCCGCGAAAGTCGGCGATGAAGCGGCACGGGAAAGTAAGCCGATCAGCGACGTGCGCTCTTCCGCGGACTATCGCCGTGCGATGGTCGGCGTCATGACCAAGCGCGCGCTGCTCAACGCCGCGGTGGGCCCGGCGAAGTCCTGGCTCGATCGCCGCGATCGAAGGTATTAAGAACTGGAGTGATGGAGTATTGCAATACTGGAATAATGGGTTTTCGGATTTTGAACTCAAAGCTCCAACACTCCATTGCTCCAGTTAATCTGAGGTTGCCATGAAGACGCAGATTCAATTCACTTTAAACGGCGCTCCACTCAGCCGCGAAGTTCCGAACCATCGTCTTTTGCTGGATCTTTTGCGCGATGAGATCGGTGCGACCGGGACCAAAGAAGGCTGTGGTACCGGCGACTGCGGCGCCTGCACGGTTTTTTGAACGGTAAACCGGTCAATTCCTGCCTGATTCTTTCCGGCGAGCTCGACGGCGCGGATATCGTCACCATCGAGGGATTAAAGATCGGCCCCGAGCTGCACCCGATTCAAAAGGCGTTCATCCAAGACGGTGGCGCCCAGTGCGGTTACTGCACCCCGGGGATGCTGATGATGTCCAAGGCATTGCTCGACGAGAATCAGAACCCGACCGAGGATGAAATTCGTTACGCACTCTCCGGCAATCTCTGCCGTTGCACAGGCTACGCGAAGATCATCCAGGCGGTGCAAGATGCGGCGGCGATGATAAGAAATAAGCACGTTCAATAAGCTCAGCCGTTCAAATCGTTCAAGCCGACGGATTGCCGAGCGGTTTGAGCCGCGCCGGAACCAAAAAAGGTTTGAACGTTTTGAACTACTTGAACGGCTTGAACTTTTTTAGGAGACAGAAGATGGCGGATCTCACAGTCGTCGGAAAACCGGTTACCCGGGTCGATGCCAATGAAAAAGTCACGGGGCAAATTGTTTACGGCTACGATCTCGTGCTGCCCAACATGCTCTACGGCAAGACTCTCTTCAGTCCCAAAGCGCACGCCAAAATAAAAAAGATCCATACGGAGAAGGCCAAGCAGTTCCCCGGCGTGGTTGCGGTAGTGACAGGCGAAGACGCGCCCTGGACCCACGGCGAGTCGATCAAGGACAAACCGTTTCTCGCTCAAGGCAAAGTGCGCTACATCGGCGAACCCGTGGCAGCGGTAGCGGCGGAAGATGAAGACATCGCTCAGGCCGCGGTCAAACTGATCGAAGTCGAATACGAAGATCTGCCGGTCTATACCGACCCGGAGGAAGCCTGTAAGCCGGGCGCGATCGCAATCCACGAAGACTTTCCCAAATATCGCAAAGTCGATTTCATCGTGCCGGGACCGCACGCCAATATCGCCGAGCACTTCAAGCTGCGCACCGGCGACGTCACACAAGGCTTTAGAGAATCCGATCTTGTCGTCGAAGAAAGATACTTCGTGCCAATGATTCAGCACGCCGCCATGGAGCCGCACTCGGCCCATGCCCAGTTTGATAAAGAGAGCGGCCGCCTAACTATCTGGGTCGCCAACGACGCGCCGTTTCGCGCGCTGCACGAGATTACCGAAGCGTTGGCAATGCCCAAGGAAAAAATCCGCTTCATCAATCCGGCCCAGGGCGGCGGCTTCGGCTCCAAAGGCGGTCTAAAAGTCGAGCCCATCGCGGTCGCCCTCGCCTTTCATACCAACGGCCGGCCTGTACGCGTAAAGTTCAACCGCGAAGAAACCTTCATCTCGACGCTTGACGCGCCACGAAGCGGTGGTCTATTCGAAGACCGGCGTAAAAAAGACGGCACTCTGATGGCGCGCGAGATGACTATTTACTGGGGCGCCGGCGCCTATGCCGAAAAAAGCCCGACGGTTTGCATTCGCGGCAGTCTCCCGGCGCCTGGCCCTTATCGTATTCCGCACGTCAAAGTTGACGGCTATGCGGTTTACACCAACAAGCCGGTCGCCGGTTCCTATCGAGGCTACGGCATACCGCAGGGCGCCTGGGCCGGCGAACAGCAGTTGGATGAGATCGCCAAGCGGCTCAACATGGATGCGCTCGACATTCGCATGAAGAATATTTTCGTCGAAGGCGATGTCTCCTATTGGGGCGAGCAACTGCATGCCGTTGGCCTCAAAGAAACGCTCGTCAAAGCCACCGAAGCCATCGATTGGGGCAAACCGGCGCAGCAAACCAAGCCGGGCGTCAAGATCGGCAAAGGCTTCGCTTGCATTCAGAAACCGACGCGCTCGCCGACGACATCGAATGCCGGCGTGACCGTCAACGCCCAAGGCGAAGTGACCGTGCTCGCGGGCACCGTGGAAATCGGCCAGGGTTGCAACACGATTCTTTCTCAGGTCGCGGCGGAAGAGCTCAAAGTGCCGATGGAAAAAGTCCACATGCATCAGCTCGACACCGACGTGATTCCCTACGACGCTTCCACCACGTCGAGCCGCAGCACCTATCATATGGGCAACGCCGTGCGCAGCGCGGCGATCCACGCTCGCGAACAAATCATGGAAGCGGCAAGCCCGATGCTCGAAGCCAAGGTGCCAGATCTCGATTACGGCGACGGCAAGGTTTTCTCAAAGACCAGCCTCAACAGGCGTTGCCCATCGGCGAAGTGGTAAAGCGCAAGCTCGGTATCCACGGCGTCGTGCGCGGCGACGCTTCGTACACCTACGAGATCGGCAAGGACTTGGACCTCGAAACCGGGCACAGCGATCACGCATCTGCCTTCTACATGTACGCGACGCAGGCCGCGGAAGTGGCCGTCGATGAGGAAAGCGGCAGAGTTCGTTTATTGCGAATGTCGGCAGCCCACGACGTCGGCAAGGCGATCAACCCATTGAATTGCGTCGCGCAGATCGAGGGGGCGTGGCTATGGGTATCGGTTCCGCGCTCCACGAAGAAATGGTCATCGATAAAACCGGAAAAGTCCGAAATCCCTCCTTTCTTGACTATCACCTGGTCACATCTTTGGATGTACCCAAGATGATTCCGATCATCGTCGAGTGTCCGGAGCCCGAAGGTCCGTACGGCGCTAAGGGCTTGGGCGAGCCCGGCTTGGCGCCCACCCCGGCGGCGATAGGTAATGCCGTCGCGGACGCGCTCGGGGTCAGAGTCTATGATTTGCCGCTCAAGCCGGAAAATGTTTACTGGGCCATCCAGAACAAGAAGAAAAAAGACGCCGCCTAAACTCCATATTCGATAATCTCGCCGTTTTCGTTTAAAATTCGACATACTGGCAGAGACCCAGGCGTCGGTCAGTAAACATACTTGTGGCGGAGGTCACGGTGACAAACCTATCAAATACCCTATCGCAACCTCGTTGTGGCTTTGGCCACAGCGGTGCTTCACCGCATCGATTCCCCACGCGTTCGCGGCGGACCAAGCAGGTAACTCTGCGACACGAACGGTCCAAACCCTTCCGGGTATGCCTCCGGTCGTCGACCCCAACAATCTCTATAGCGAAACCCGGTCAGACAAGCTCAGCTCGATTGTCGCAAAACATCTTCCACGCGTCTACGTGCCCAACCGCAGCTCCAACGACGTTTGGGTGATCGATCCGGCGACCTTCAAAGTGGTCGACAAATTTCGCGTGGGCGTTCACCCTCAGCATGTGGTGCCTTCGTGGGATCTAAAAACGCTTTGGGTCAATAACAACGCGGAAGGCCGCAACGACGGCAGCGTGACGCCGATCGATCCGGTCACCGGCAAGCCTGGTAAAGTCCATTCCCGTCGACGATCCTTACAATATGTACTTTACGCCCGACGGCGACGCGGCCATCATCGTAGCCGAAGCGCGCAAGCGGCTCGATTTCCGCGATCCCCAGACGATGGCGATGAAGTATTCCATCGCTACGCCCAATTGCTCCGGCATCAATCACGCCGACTTTTCCATCGATGGGCGTTATGCAATCTTCACCTGCGAGTACGGGGGTAGTGTCGCGAAGATCGACTTGGTCGAGAAGAAAGTCGTCGGCTATTTGAAACTCTCAAAAGGCGGCATGCCCCAGGACGCTCGCATCTCCCCGGACGGCAAAGTTTTCTACGTCGCCGACATGAAGGCCGAGGGAGTATTTGTTGTCGACGGCGACAAATTCGTGGAGATCGGCCACATCAAAACCGGTCTCGGCACCCACGGGCTTTACCCAAGCCGGGACGGCACGCAGCTCTACGTGGCCAACCGCGGGGTTGCTCGCGTGTATGGGCCGCCCAAGGGGAAAGGCAGTGTTTCCGTGATCGACTTCGCGACGCGCAAAGTCGTCACCAACTGGCCCATCCCCGGCGGCGGCAGTCCGGATATGGGTAATGTCAGCGTCGATGGAAAAATGCTTTGGTTATCGGGCCGCTACGACGACGCGGTCTACGTTATTGATACGAGCACGGGAACAGTGAAAAGCATCCCGGTGAAGAAAGAGCCCCATGGTCTCACGGTGTGGCCGCAACCCGGCCGGTATTCGCTTGGTCACACCGGCAACTTGCGCTGACCCAGTCGATTCGAGTAATAATCGGTTACCTTCCTCCTACGCAAAAAGGAGAACTTCATGATCAAAGTGATCGGTCTCTTAAGCGCGCTCCTTTTCGTCTCCGCCCCCGCGAGTCACAAGCTGCCTCAGGCGATCAAGATTTCTACAAGGGCAAGACCATCCGTATCATTGTTGGCTTCGCCGCTGGCGGCGGATTTGACGTTTATGCGCGGACCATCGCTCGCCATATGCCGAAGCATCTGCCCGGCAATCCTTCAATGATCGTCGATAATATGACCGGAGCTGGGAGCCGATTGGCTGCGAACTATCTTTACAAAGCTAGCGCCCCCGACGGGCTCACGATCGGCAATTTCATTGGCTCGCTTCTCCTCCAACAGATTTTGGGCGATCAGGGGATCGAGTTTGACGGCAGGAAATTTGAGTGGCTCGGCGCACCCGTGATGGACGACACCGCGTGCGCCTTAACCAAGGCCAGCGGCGTGACCACTATCGACCAGTGGTTTGCTTCCAAGACACCGATTAAACTCGGTGGTGAAGCGCCCGGCGCAAACGACTCGGATGTCCCGAGAATGCTCAAAGCTACTCTCGGTCTTCCCATTCAGTTGATCGAAGGCTACAAAGGCACTTCTAATATTCGCCTTGCCGCGGAGGCGGGCGAAGTCGATGGCGGCTGTTGGACTTGGGCTTCCATCAGATCGACCTGGAAGAAGGGACTCGATTCGGGGCTAGTGAACGTTGTCTTGCAAGTCAATGCGAAGAAAGCTTCCGACATATCCAATGTCCCGAACGCTATCGACTATGCTAAAACACAAGAGGCAAAGCAGTTAATCGACACCGGCATCCATGCTAATTCAGCGATTTTGCGTGCTTATGCCTTGCCTCCAGGCACACCCAAAGAACGTTTGAGCGTTTTACGTGACGCTTTCATGGCCACGATGAAAGACAAAGATTTCGCAGCGGAGATCACAAAAGCGAATCTGGAACTCAATCCTTTGTCCGGAGTCGAAGTGGAAAGCATCGCCCGTAAACTCTATCAGGTAGATTCTAATCTGGCAGGAAAGCTTAAGGAAATTCTGGTTCCGAAAAAATAGACCACGGAATCAGTACCGAATTATTGGGCGCGAGCACCTGCCCATCATTTTCAGCGAATCACTCTAGGGATATTGGCTTGGCTAAAACATGGTTGTTTCGAGCCCGACAATATTCAGAGCATGGGGAGAAAATATGGCAAAGGATATTACGCTGGCGGAATTGCAGACCATGGCGGACCGGTCGGGATTGCAATTGACCGACGAAGACCTAGAAAAGCTGCTTCCAGGGGTCAATCGTTCTTACAATCAGATACTAGAACTCCGAGGCCTCATCACGGATAGAACCGAGCCGGCAGCAGTTTTCGTCGCTTCTCGAACTGAAAAGAGGTAGCCAACCCATGACACCCACCGAGCTATTTCATCTCAGCATAACGGAAGCTGCGAGCGGACTTAGGCGCAAGGAGTTTTCGCCGGTGGAGCTCGCCCAGGCTTGCCTAAAAAGAATGGAGTCCATCGATGGCAAAGCTGCACAGTTTCATCACCGTCACCGCAGATGTGGCACTCGAACAAGCTCGAAAGGCTGAACACGAGCTACGCGCCGGTACAGATAAGGGCCCGCTTCATGGCATTCCAATCGCGCTCAAGGACCTCTATGCGACCAAGAACATCCGCACAACCTGCCATTCTGCCGTGTTGCAGGATTGGGTGCCTGATCACGACGCAACAACCGTAACGAAACTCCACGAAGCAGGCACGGTATTGCTTGGCAAATTAGGCATGCACGAGTTTGCGTTTGGCGGGCCATCCATCGATGCGCCGTTTCCTGCGGTTCGTAATCCGTGGAACACAGCACACATCCCCGGAGGTTCGAGCAGCGGCTCAGGTGCAGCCCTTGCCGCTGGACTGTGTCTGGGCTCTCTAGGCTCCGACACGGGCGGCTCCATTCGAACGCCATCATCACATTGTGGTGTGGTCGGGATGAAACCGACCTATGGGCGGGTTAGCCGTTACGGAGTTGTTCCTCTAAGCTGGTCGCTGGATCATGCCGGACCGATGGCCCGGAGTGTGGAGGACTGCGCTATCTTACTGCAAGCAATTGCCGGCTATGACCCGAAAGATCCGGCGTCCGCAAATGTCCCGGTGCCTGACCTTCGAGCCGAACTAAAAATGGAATCAAAGGCCTACGAGTCGGAGTGCCACGCGCCAATTGGTTTAATGAAAATAAGGGGACAGATTCGGAAACAGAAAGTATCTTCAACGATGCGCTGAAAATACTGCAAGGCCTCGGTGCTATCGTCTTTGAGATCGACGGACAACCCTTCTCATTAGCTCGTAAAGCCAACCAAACAATTCTCACGGCCGAGGCCTATGCTTACCACGAAAAACAATTTCAAGAAGCGCCGGAGAAATTCGGCACTTCTGTTCGTAGACGAATGCTCGAAGGGGCGTTTTTGAGCGCAGCGGACTACATAACAGCTCTGCGAGCTCGGACCGTGCTAAACGAGGAAATCCGCGCAAACTTCTCTGGGGTCGATACCTTTGTCACGCCGACTGCGCCTCGCCCACCGGAGGCTTTTGAAACCATAGACCCAAATGAACAGAACCTGCGCCCGAGCTTTACCAATCCGTTTAATCTTACCGGACTGCCGGCCATTTCCTCCCCTGCGGCTTTACAAAGGACAACCTCCCAGTCGGACTACAGATCGTTGCACAGCCTTTTGAAGAAAGTACCGCGTTCCGGGTCGCCTACGCATACGAGCGGGCAACGGAGTGGCGCGAGCGCAGACCGAAGCTTTAGAAAATCCGCAGAAATCGAATGGCCGTTCTCTGAGTTAAGCACCCTGACAATCTGGAAATACATCTCCGCCAACGCTGGCTCCATGGTTTTGCGGCCGCCATTTCTCGCTCAATGGCAGGATTGAGCCGCTCGCGGGCTTTGGTAGCCAGTCTGAGAACTTCCATCTCGTCGAGTTTCTTTAAGCGTCCGTCTTCTACGACTACTTCTCCGTCAACAATGACAGTATCTACGGAGCTGCCGTTTTCACAGAAAGCCAGCTGACTCATCACGTCGTTCAACGGAGTAAATGCGGCCCTATCGCGGCGAAGGAGAAGGAGATCTGCCACTTTGCCAGTCGCGAGTTCGCCGGCATCGAGGCCGAAAGCGCGTGCGCCGTTGCGTGTGGCCATTGCCAGCGCCTGTGATGGTTTCACCCAATGGTTAAAGTCAGTGCCGGCTTGGCTGTGAATCAACGCAACCAGTCGCAGCGCGTCGAACATATTCTGCCCGTCGTTAGACGCGGCGCCGTCCGTGCCGAGAGCTACATGCACACCGGCAGCTAAAAAATCGCGAACCGGAGCCAGGCCGCTACCGATGCGTAAGTTGCTCGCAGGATTGTGAACCGGTGTCGCGCCGCTCTTGGCAAAGAGTTCGATGTCCGCAGGCTCGATCCAAACTGAGTGCGCCAAAGAAAGATTCGGACCGAGAACCCCCAACGAAGCCAAGTGCTGAAACAACGAAGTCCCGTACAGCCGTTTGCCCATCACTGCCTGAGCTTTCGTTTCGGCAAGATGGATGTGCATCGGCAGTTTCCTTTGTGAGCGATGTCCGCAGCCTCCCGTAGAAGCTCGTCCGAGCAACGTTGGACCGCCGAGGGTCCCGGACAACAGGTCGTCAACCTCATCCGGATCATGAAACGTATCGATGAACTCCTCGCAGTCATCGAGCCACGCTTTAGTCGCCTTCGCTTCACTCGCACTCATGCGTTTGATCTCTTCGGTCGCATTGCGATGCCGTTTCGCCTAATGGGATTGTCTCTTCATAGTTCTTGTCGGAAAGCGTGAGTGAAATAACATGGCGCAACCCAAGATCGCGCATGGCTTGAATCGCGCCACCCACCCCCATGAAGGGACAGGCTTGATTGCCGAAAAAGTGATCGAGGACTGTAGTCGCGCCGTTCTTGAGCATTTCATTCCCCCAAGGAGGGCGCTCGCGTAGAAATCCTCATCGCACATATCTCTGAGGGAGGCACGGTAGTAGGCACGCCAGATCTCCAGAGGCTTGCTCGGCAACATGCCGCGCACGAGATTTGCCGGCGAGTGACAGTGAGCGTTCACCATTCCGGGCATCGCGATATAGCGATCACCTTCAATGGTCTTGTCGACCGGACCGGTTGGCATCGATGGAGTCGGTCCAACATAAACTAGCTTGTTGCCGTCGATAACGATCGAACCGTTTTCGATTACGTCGTTTTGCCGGTTCATCGTCACAAGGAGAGCGTTACGAATCAAAGTCTTCATCGCACACCTCATCGGTTACGAATTCAAGTTGAACCCGCCGGGAGAAAATCTGCTGCGAGGAGTTATTGTTGTAGTAGGGAAAGTAGTTTCTAGATCCGTTCGCAGAATTCAAAGCCGAAAGCTCGAACCCCGAAACTATGGGCCCAAGATTGCGCTCACACAAAGCCCATTTTTCTGCCCCAATTCTCGGCGTCTTTGAGAAAATCAACAATCTGCTTTGCTGGCGGTTTCAGAGAAATAGCTTTTGCTGAGGCCCGTGTCGAGCACATCGTCCCAATTAGCGAGGACGTGCAGGGCAATGTCATTTTTGCCAGATTGTCTCTCCCCTCGTGCTGATTCAACCGGTCTGAAGCATAGTCAAAGACGCACAGACAGTAGGTCATTTTCGCTCCCGCCGCGCGAATGCCGATGTTGAAGCGAAGTTTGCTCAGTCCGTCGGTGATGAGGTCTTCAACCAACAAGACCCGCTTCCCCGGCTTCCAAAATCCCTTCGATCTGTTTTTGAGCCACCGTATCCTTTCGGCTGTTTACGGATATAGATCATCGGCTTCTTGATCAGATGAGAAACAAACGAGGCATAAGGAATACCCGCGGTCTCCCTCCCGCGACGACGTCGATGTTAGCCAGGCCAATGGCCGTTTCCGCCTTTTGGCAAGCTGAGTTACGATATACTCGCGCTCTTCGGGAAACGAAAGGACTTTACGGCAATCGATGTACACCGGCGAAATGCGACCAGAGACAAAGACAAAAGGCTTCTCCTTGTAGACTTGGATGGCTTCCGTCCGAAGTAGCATCTCTGCAATTCTTTGGGCAACGTCGCTCATGGAAAACTACTCCTTCAATTTCTCGAATAGGCAGGCTATAACATAGCCTTTGCTTATTTCCAACAATTTCCAACAAAAAGATTCAACTGAGGAGCCCAGTTTTCTGATGTAGTCTAAGCTGGTAGAATACGATCTGTGAAATCGAGCCGAGCCGTTCGGGCATCGCCACTTTCGTTCAATATCCAGATCAACAAGCGTCGCCTGTTGCGTGATCTCAATGCGGTATCACGTATCGGCATCGGCGATCACGGCTCGGTCACAAGGTTGGTCTTTTCATTAAAGAGCTGCGTAGTCGCCAATTTCTCATTCACCAAATGCGTCAAATCGGTCTGCAAATACACATCGACCGGATCGGCAATATTTTTGGCAGACTGGATGGCGCTAATGCGAAGGCGCCTCGCGCTCCTCGTCGGTTCGCATCTGGACACGGTTCTCCATGGGGAAAGTTCGACGGCACCATGGGCGTTATGGCAGCGCTGGAGGCCGTGCGCACCCTCAAGGAGCAAAGACTTGTCCTGAATCTCCTGTAGAAGTTGTTTGCTTTGTCGGTGAGGAGTCGAGCCGCTTCGGTTATTCGACTCTCGGAAGCAGCTTGGTTGCGGGAGAAATTCACGCCAAGGATCTTGCCCACGCGGCGGACGCTCATGGAACCAAACTAGAAGACATTTTGGCGAGCCTGGGCATCTACCGGAAGAACTTGCGGTCCATGCGCCGCGACCCGTCTACGATAAGAGCCTACCTGGAACTTCACATTGAACAAGGACCTATCTTGGAAGCTAAGAAAAGGCCCATTGGGATTGTAACCTCCATCGCCGCCCCAACACGATTTAGAGTTGTTTTGACCGGGCAAGCCGATCACTCCGGAACAACTCCAATGGAGATGCGCAAAGACGCTCTTGTGGCCGCTTCCGAGTTCATCGTGGCCCTGGAAAGATTTGTCATCGATATTCGCACATGGAGAAAGAGGACGAGTAGTCGGCACCGTCGGCGCGATTAAGATCGAGCCCGGAATCATTAACGCTATCCCGGGGAAAGCCGAACTTTCAGTAGACATCCGCAGCATCACCGCAGAAGCTAAGCGACGCGTCGTCCGGCTGGTTAAAGCGCGAATTCGCGAAATCGCGCAACGCAGAAAGATCCAAGTTAAGATCTTGCCCCTGCGCGAAGAAGATCCGGTTCCCCTGGATAAAGGACTTATTCATCTGCTAAAAGAGTGCTGTGAGGTAAGACATATCGCCTACGAAATTATGCGCTTCGGGAGCGGGACATGATGCCATGCAGATGGCCAGGTTGCGCCCGCCGGGATGTTGTTCATTCCCAGCCGGCGTGGCATCAGTCACAGTCCGCTGGAATGGTCTGAGCCAGAAGACATCTGCTTGGGTGCGCAACTGTTGTTGGATTCCGTGATTCGGGTAGCCAATGAAACGACCTAAAAGCGTACGGATCTTGAGTGCCTTGGCCATCAAGACAAATCTCGAGCGCATGGCCCGCGCAATCCTCCGTCAAAATAAATCGTTCGACTCGCTTGGATTTATCGGCATCCGTACCCGTGGCCTTTTCCTCGCGCAACGGCTGTGTGAGATAATCAAGAAGTATAACGACAAAGAGGTACCCCTCGGAGAGATGGACATCACTCTCTACCGCGATGATCTCAATGCTCTGTTGCCTCACGGAAAAGGTTGATCACACCCGGATTCCTTTCGATATCAACAACAAGACGATCATCCTGTTTGATGACGTACTGCATACGGGCCGAACTGTGCGCGCGGCAGTGGATCATCTGATTGATCTGGGACGCCCAAAAGCGATCCATCTGGCTGTCGCTGATTGATCGCGGTGGGCGTGAATTTCCCATTGCTGCGAATTTCGTCGCAAAGAAGATCAACCTACCCGGGACGGGCGAGGTTAGATTGAAGCTCAAGGAAGTAGATGGCAAAGACGAAGTCGTGGTCATCAAGTGAGGCCAGTACTAGCCTACCAGGGAGCTGTTTGAAGAAACAAAAAGTACGAAATCATATACCGGAAACCCATACGTTGGGGAGCGATTGTAAAATTCAATGCGCGATGTATCGAGACGGAACTAGCAAACCGATTTTCTTTCTGGAGAACGATCTCTCCGAGGGACGTCAACAAAGAGCGAAGTTGTGCTCGAAGCATTTGGCATCACCTGACGTCCGCCAAATCGAGCTGGCTTGGGTGGAGCCGACCCACTGACCAGCAAGGTTGCAGACATTGGCGCGCCTACCGTACCGGACGCCGACATCAATTGAACTTTCGGCTACGTTGGCATCACGCCCAACCCCGTGATCGATGATTACCGGTAACTGCGGGAACACGTCAGCGGTGGTTGGCCCCTTTGCCCTTTTTACGCGGTCTCATCCACCCCGGTCGAGGCCTGTGCCTAAAGTGCGCATCTATAACACCAATACGAAAAAGGTTATCCTTGCGGAATTTCTGGTGGAGAACGGCGAGTTTATCAGCGAGGAGATTTTCGGATTGATGGCGCTCCAAGCAGCGGCTCCAAATCCTTCTCGATTTCATCAAGCTCGGAAGTCGGTGACAGGGAAGCTCTTGCCAACGGAGGAAGGTCAGAGAAGAAGTCAAATTCCCTACTAGCTCGGAACCCTCAGTTTCAATGGCGGATGCAGCAAACCCTTTGTATTCGTCCGTGCAAGAGACCTGGGGCTCAAGGGCAATGAGAACATCGACGAATTCAGCAACAACGAAGCCACATTAAAGAAGTGCCAAGCGATTCGTTTAGTGGTCGCGGAAATTATGGGGTTGCTAGGGACAGAAGAAGCAGCAACGAAACGGCGGTTCCAAAGATCGCCAGGGTGGCTCCGACGGCGCCCTGATTCAACTCCAAAGGGTCAGGTGGAGCTTCACAGATCGATGGCGTGGCGCGGATGGGCAGCGCTTCAGACGCTCCATAAAGCCTACGCTGTCACCGGGCGGTTTTTCTCCGCGCTGCAGCTAAGGTCGAGTACTATAGTCAACGAAATCTATCGAGAGGTCCAGCCCGATAACCCGCCTGCGGTGAGAATCGGTCACCGGTAGGAAAAATTCAGAGTGGAAATTGAGATCGAGAAAATCGACGGCAATCTGGAACTGACTAAGGCAGCCCTGGCGCGCACACCGGTTGCTCATGGACGGCAACGTCCATGTCCGTCACTAAAACATCGTGGCGTTAAAATAATTTCGAAACCAGCAGAATAAGGTTCCAGAGCGAATAAAGATTAACTACCAGGCCATCCGTTCGACAGTTAATCGATGTCGCAGCACTAAGGTCATGACGTCGCAGCCGTTACGATGGGTCTCCACAAACCGACGAAGCGAAGCGAGCTGGTCAGGCAAGAAGTAAATAGCACATCTCTCCGTAAGGGCATCTAGAGCAGCGCTATCAAGGTTCCGTAAGAAATCGAATCGTCGGTATAGGAGTATTCGCTTATTTGAATGCGATGTGGATCGATGTTTTTCACAACTTCCTTGACCAACTCAACGAACAGGTCGATCTTGTCATCATCGGGGCAAGTTGCGGGTGCCCAGGGAAAGTGGTTCTTGATTTCTTTCTTGATTTCGCTGTCCTGAACCTCAACCGTTAGGCCAATATTCGCCATGCGACCGCGAATTAATTCATAGCTCATGGGTTCCTGAATGCTCTTTCTTGCACGGCGCACAACATAGCGGTCCTGACCGTTGGTTACCTCAATATAGCCCACGCTCATTGGATCTATAGACGAGCCGTCGGGGAAGAGCTTCTCGCCGCTAGCCTGCAGAGGTTCTAGCCGATGTCCAGCGTGTCGTGCCATGAACAACCGCCAATCATCGGTTGCTTGCGCCTCCACTTGACCCCCTACATGAATATAAGTCGGAGCCTTATCGAACGGAGAAACGTGATGTACAGCATCACAGACACAGCAATGGATAAACTTTTCGCTACCCATATTTGCGCTGCTCCGTCAGTAGCGAAGCAGCGGCGCTCGCCTGGGAAGGGAATTTCATCAAAACGCGGGTGCCCTTGCCAGCTTCACTGCTGATTTCCAGCATCCCACCGATGAGTTCAGCCATCCGGCGCGCGACAGTCGAGCCTCAAGCCCAATCCCGAGAAGGAACGGTGAGACGATGTGTCAACCTGCTGAAATGGCTCAAAGATCGAGTCCATCTTATTCTTTTCGATACCAACCCCTGTGTCTGTGACTTCGAATTCAATGCTCGAATGGTCGGCCGTTGGGCTGAGCCTTTACCTTAATTCCCCCTGAAACGTGAACTTGATCGCATTGTTAAAGAACGTTCTGAAAGATCCTTTCGACTTTAGAACGGTCGCTGACGATTGACATTCCCGTATCGACCATCTCAACCGAGAGCGCCGAGTCCTTTCTCACGCAGGATACGCTCGTACCGCTTGACCGCTTCACGCACGACTTCACGTCCGTCGAATTTTTCGATGGTCGCCGTCGCATCGCCCGCGTTGAGAGAAGTCATCCAGAGCGACGTTATCGATGAGTTCCAATAATTCTTCAGAGTTACGGTAAACAGTTTCCAAGACTTTTGTTGCTCCTCGCTAAGTTTGCCAATCACCTGGTTCAGGAGCAGGTAGACGAAACCCACCACCACGCTGAGGGGGTTCTCAGCTCATGTGAAACATTGGAGAGAAAATCGGATTTGACCTGTCTCAATTTGCTCTTCGCATTCCGGCGCTCAAGCCCGCGACGAACCAGAGATAGAATATGATTCACGTCAAAAGGCTTGGAAATATAGTCGAACGCACCCAGGCGCAAACCCTCGATGGCCGTATCCAGCGACCCGTACCCGGTAATAATTATCGCTTCGATATCTGGATCGTACTCCTTTAGTTTTTCGAGCACATGGATTCCTGAGAGGCCGGGCATTTTGAGGTCCAACGTTACGAGATCGACCGGAAACTTTCCGAGCATCTCAACGGCTTGTCCGCCACGTTCGGCAACGTGCACGGTATAGTAAGGGTTGAGAATCATCTTTAATGATTCTCTGGGACCCATCTTCGTCGTCGACGACAAGGATATGAGGCTTGATTGCATCCATGGCAGCCCGTAGCAAGCAAGCAATATGCCAATTGTCACAGAAGGCCAAATCACGAATTTACAAGCGTAATTTTAAGCCAAGGAAGGAATAGAGAGAGTTGAGAGAACAATTTTGTCCAATTATGTCGATAATTTCGACTTCTTCACCCCCATCATTAGGCTCGTGGATTTTTAGCTTTTCGATCCGGTATTTAAGAATACGACGGCTGGTTCCGAGAAGTGAAGCTGCTTTGGTCTGATTGAATCCGGTTCGTTGCAGAGCCTTAACGATAAGCTCCCGTTCAAATTCGTCTACAGCTTCGCTTAACGGCTTGGAACCACTCGAGTACATCCTCTTTAAGTGTCGCAGTCTGATCCGTGGAACGCATCCCGGCCGGCAGATCGCGCAACATGATCGTTTCGTGGGGCGTTAGGATCGTCAGCCTTTCGATCAGGTTCTCCAGCTCCCGAATATTTCCAGGCCAGTAGTATGAAGTAAAAAGTCTACCACCTCCGGAGACAGGCTTTTGGGAGCCATAGAATGCTCCTGCGCCTTGAGTCTCAAGAAATGGTCCAAGAGCAGTGCTATATCTTCGGGTCTTTCCTCAGGGAGGGAGGTAAAGCGAAACGACATTGAGCCGGTAGAAAAGATCGGGACGGAACTCCCCGGCCTTGGCCATCGTTTCCAAATCGCGATTACTGGCGGCGATCACTCGGACATCAACTTTGATTTCATCCGTGCCGCCGAGACGGGTAAAGGTTTCCTGCTCGATAGCGCGTAGGAACTTCGCCTGAGTACCCAGATTAAGCTCTCCGATTTCATCGAGAAAAAGCGTCCCCCCGTGGGCGAGTTCGAAAGCGCCCTACCTTTTCTGTGAGGCGTTCGTAAAGGCGCCTTTCTCGTAGCCAAACAATTCACTCTCGATCAAAGTGTCAGGGAGAGCCGCACAGTTGACCACAACGAACGGCTTAGAACGTCGATCACTATTGTAGTGAATCGCGCGCGCAATCAGCTCCTTCCCGTTCCACTTTCGCCGGTAATGAGCACCGTGCTCTTTTTCGCCGCCACCATGCTGACAGCCTTAAACACATCGATGATTTGTTTGGATCGCCCAATGACGTGCTCAACTCCGTATTTGCGGCCGACTTCTTCCTTCAACCGTTCCAGTTCCCTGAACAAATGGACCTTCTCGAAAGCATGCTCGACTCGCAGGCGAAGTTCTTCCACATCAAAGGGCTTGGTCACGTAATCGAAAGCACCCGTGCCTTTGGCCGTAAAGGCTGTACGCGCAGTGTTGAGAGCAGTCAACATGATCACCTGACAATCGGTGTGGATCGACCTCATCTGCTTGAGGACGGCCAGCCCATCAGCACCCGGCATGACGATATCCAACAAGACCACGTCTGGTTTCTCATCCGCAAGCTTCTGAATCGCCTCGTCGGCGGACGTGGCTTCTAAAACACGATACAACTTGTTAAAAACGAGCTGGAGCGATTGTCTCACTCCAGCCTCATCGTCGACAACTAACAATAAGGGTTGACTCATTTCTCGCTTCTTTTCTAATTCAAGCAATTAGAAACTCCATTTTCAAAATGTCTTTTTCGGTGTCCGAATAATCAAGAGTCATATTGCCGCCGTTGCGCTCTACCAGTTGCTTTGCGAGCAGGACGCGTAGGGTTAACACGCTTTCGCTTGGGCTCGAAGACGATTTATCGAAATAATGCGTGATCGACGCCACCCGCGCGACTTCACGAAAATACGAGATCGTAACGCATCCCTGTTTTTCAACGTCGATCTCAATCTCACTTCCCATTTTTGCCTGCGACAAAACAGCCAGCAGCACGTTTTTCAAAACGTACTTGACCTGAGTTTCGTCGGCTTTGATTTCACGGCTATAGCCATTCCCCTTCCATTGATTTGGGCCTGCCGCCGGACGCACTCATTGGTAACTTCATTCAGCGCAGAGCGGAGCTTTTCCTGCAACGGCACCTTGCTCCAACGAGGCTGAGTGAAGTCGGCAAACCTCGATCATCAGCTCAAGCAGATCATCCATCCGCTCGATATCGCAGCCTACGACATCTTGGAAACGGGCCCGGAAATTCTCGTCCTGATATCTGTCAGTTAACAACTGCGCAAAGGTTTTGATCGTGACCATTGGGTTCTTTAATTCATGGGCTAGCTCGTGGATCAAAACGCTTAAGTCTTCTCGTCGGGTCTGACTACTCTCTGTGCTGGCCTCCGTGTGCAAGCCGGCGCGGGCCTCGGTCAGATTCTCAGCCCTTTCGAGTTCGCTTTTTCTTGAGCCTCCGAACGAACCAATTCCTTGAACACGGGCAGCTCTGGCAACTCCCCGGCAACTGAAAAATCGAAAATCAGATCGGCTGCTTCGATCCAGCTTTTCGTTGTAACGCCAGTGTTCTGGCGATGACAGTTTCCATTTCGTTTAGGTTACCGAACCAAAGGTAGTTGCTGAGACGCTCGTTGGCACCTGCGGAAAGACTAACTTCTCCCAAACCGAGATGGCTGGCATAAAGTTGACAAAACCAACTGGCGATCGCCGGTACATCCTCCCGTCGCTCCCTTAGCGGCCGCAGCGACAATTTTAGTATGGCCAGCTTATAATAGAGAGATTCCAGCAACTCATCCCGGTAGACTTTTTCCAAGATATCGACCCGCGCCGTTGTGATAAGATGACACTTGCCGAATTTGGCTTCGTCTTCTTCTAAGAAATTCAAAAGTTCCGCCTGGCCGGATAGCGAAAGCTGATCAACGTTCTCGATTATCAATGTAACGGGTGGCGCTTCGCTGCTACGACACCATGACAGCTGAAGGCTTTTTGATCCTAAATAGACGGAGTTGATCTCAGCCGCACGCAACAAAATCCAGCTGCCGAAACGGGCTCCTAAAAATGAATCCCACGGGCTACGCGTTCCTGGCCGCAGCCAATCTCCCCGGAAATCAGAATTGGCAGACCGGTGGCGGCGAACCGATGAATCAGGCTCGCCGCGGCTCGAGTAAGATACGGAAATTCTAGGTATCGGCCAAACTCTCGGGCCTCGACACCAGGATGGGACAGAGCCTCGGATAGAATGTTTCTGCGGGCTAATAGTTGCCCCACTTTCTCTTTCAATTCATAGGGGCTAAAGGGCTTGGCCAAACAGCCCACTCTTTCGCGATCGTCGATCGCCCTTGCTGCAGATTTTGAATCCACCAGGAACAGAACCGCAAAGGGTGCTTTGTCCGCAAATTTCAAAAGACTAGAGGGCTCCTTCCCGATAGCCGGCGTGACGCCGAGAATCAACAGGTCCACATCGCGGTCAGTTTCGGCGAACGAAAAACCCCTTTCCCAAAAGGCCTCTTTGCGACAACAAACTCTCGCCCCAAAATAAGGGCTAGGGTCTCCCGCACGACCTCAGACTCCTCAATGACTAAGATTCGCTTCGCTTGCATGAGCGCGCCCGTTGCTTAATTGACGAATCGGCTTACCAGTTGGCAAATTTATGAAAAATGTTGTTCCAACACCGACTTTACTCTCAACCGTGACATACCCCCATGTTCCTGGACAATCTGATGAGAAATCGAAAGCCCAAGGCCGCTGCCCTCGTCTTTGCTGGTAAAAAATGGATCGAAGATATGATCCAAGTTCTCCGCTGGAATCCCCATCCCTGTATCGCGGACCTCAACTTGGACGAATTGGCCTGAGTGTCCCGCCTCGTCTCTGGAAATGAGTCGTGTGGATATGAAGATCGACCCACCCTCTCTCATTGCCTGGATGGCATTGAGTATGAGGTTCATAAATACCTGTTTCATCTGTTCTCTGTCAATCCAAACCTTAGGCAAGTTAAGGCCAAAATCCCTAGTAATCTCAACACCTTTTTCCTTCGCTTCGGTCTCCAATATGCGTGCAATCCCGTCCACAACGTCATTCATATTTTCTTCCGCAACATTGGGGCGCGATGGTCGCGCAAAACTCAAAAGGTCGTTGATCAAACCGCAGATGCGGTCAACCTCCTTAAGCGCAAGGCCTTGAAATCCTTCCCGAAATTCGGCGTCGTTGTAACGTTCAGGCAAAAGCTGGGTGAAAGTCCGGATTGCCACTAAGGGATTGCGAATTTCGTGCGCGAGTCCGGCGGTAAGTAGTCCCAAGGAAGAAAGCCGGTCCGCCCGGCGGAGCGTATCCTGGGACTGCTTAAGGTTTTCATAGAGCCGGGCATTCTCTATAGCAATGGCTGCCTGGTTAGCTAAAGTGGACAAAAGTTCCAAGTCTTCACTCGAATAGATTTCTTTCCCCTCTTTGTGCCCTAGATGCAGTATCCCGATGACCTTGTCCTTTGGAAACAATCGGCAGGCTAATTTCCGCGTCTAACTGACCCATTCTAGCCGCAGCCCGCTCTTTCGCAGCCCCATCTCGAGCCATTTGAAGCTCTTCTCTTACTGTTGGCTCTGGGTGCTCAGAAAGCCATTCAACTACTGGGTCTTGTTTGGTCATTAGGGTGACCTTAGAACTCTCATCCGTCCCACGCCATGCCACCGAATTATAAGTTCCTTTGGCATCGTTGAGAAGAAATAATGAAACTTTTTCTATCCCAAACGCACGACCAATGGTATCAACAAGGCTTTCTGATAACGCCTTGAGATCCATAACAGAGACCATTTCACGGCTGGATCTTAGTAAAGTTTCACGGTAGTCGGTCCGCTTCTTGAACAAGGCTCTTTCCAAAGCGTCTTCAGTCTTGAAGCGGAGTTTTGGAAAAATAAACCCGACCACAATCAGAAGAGTTAGCGTGACCAGAGAAAACGGATAACTGATTTCCTTAAATGCCAAATATTGACTTAGTACAACTACTAGATAACATGGTAATAACAGTGCCAGAAGAAGGAAAACGTAAATGACGCCGCGTCTCAGAACGACACCGATGTCCATCAACCGATAACGTGCAATGGCGTAGGCAATTGGAAACGTGTAAAAGTACGTCAAAGGCGCCCCAAATGGTGGAATTGGTGCCTCGATTATCGGGAGAAACGACGTTCCTCCGCCAAGAAAGCCTACAAGGCTAGCGTAGATAACATACTTGAGTTGGTTTTTCTAACAGGAGGTCGGTTCTACGGTATGCACCTATGAGCCTTCCAAGACCGTAAGTTGGAACAGAGACAAACAGAAAAAAGTGCAACAAGTAGAGTCTCCCTGGGATCTCGTAGAAACCAAGATTTGGATCTGAACGTACTCCACTGATGAGCTGCCCCGTAACTAATAATAACAACTCAATGACTTGGCTACCGAATACGCGCCCAGCAAGACAGTAAGATTTTCTCGTTCCCTGTCTTCTAGCAATGATGCGCTGAAATGCAAGTAAAATGGTGGGATAAAGATGGCTCCCAAATAGATCATGTATACAACTTGTTGCGCAACCGACGCAGTGGGAGCTACTGCGATAAAAAAGCGGCCCGCATGCCAAACACTGGTCGATAGACAGAGCAGGAGCCAAGTCTGCTTGGTGGGTTTCTTTGCTTCCCCTTAAGAAAAACAAACAAACCGGCGAAGAGCGTGAAAAAAAGTACCTACAAGGAAATTTGTCGCGTACAAATCAAGCTATCTTTCAAACTTTCGGATTACGCACGCCGCATTATAGCCACCGAAGCCCGTCGAATTCGACACAATCGTACTAATGTTCAGCGATCTTCCTTCATTCGGAACATAATCCAAGTCACATTCAGGGTCTTTTTGTCGGAGATTCAGCGTTGGATGAACATACTGATTTTCTAGCATCAAGACACAGGCAACAAGCTCCAGTGCCCCACACGCTCCCCAGTGTATAGGCCGATGAGAGATTTTGTCGAACTTATAGGAAGTCGATATGCGTAATCTCCAAAAAGCTTTCTTTATAGCCAGAGTTTCCACGTCGTATCATTACACTCCAGAGCCAGTACCGTGAGCGTTATAGTAACCGACGTCTTCGGGTTCAATACAGCCATCTTCCGAGGGCTCTGCAATCGCCTGCGCAGCATATCGGGCAGAAGGTAATGGTTGGAGGGACGTGATAGCCGAATCAAACGTGCAGCTATAACCGAGAATTTCGCCATGAGATTCGTGCACCTCGCGCCAAAGCGTGATCGAGTTCTCTCAAGACTACGATGGCAGCTCCTTCGGCGAGAACCGTTCCGTTTCGGTCCCCGCTAAACGGCCGACATGTGCTTTCTCCGGCGTTTCGTTGTCAGCTGACGAAAGCAGCCCGACTGTACAAAAAACGCTGGCCGTTACCAGCGGAGTAATCGGGCTTCAGATGCACCACGCTTCGGCTACCTCATATTGTCCCTGTCGGATCATCTGAAAAAGCTTGACTCCATCGCAGATGTACCAGAGGCGCATGCTGCTGCGACCGATTGAACGCTGCCATGAATTCCCAGTAACATACCTATCTGCGTCGCGCTGCTTTGCCCGGAATGACGTTGCTATTGATAAAGTAAGGCGAAACTCGCTTCGCACCTTTCTCTTAGAAACATCGCGTGAATCGTCTCCGCATGCGATGGGAGCTCCCACAGACGCATCCCGATGACCACACATGCTTTTCAGGCTTTCATCGTCACGAAGTTTCAAAGACATTTGCGCGTCGAGAACAGCTTCCCGGTGGCGCCGCCGCCAGCCCTAGCAGGGCAAACCGATCTATTCTGCGTGATACAAGTTCGTGCGGGAAAAAATGCGGGTCAAAATCTCTAATTTCCCCAGCGATCCTGGATGGAAAAAGTCTCGGCGTTGAACTGAAGTAATAGACTTGATTCCAGAGCGACCAGTGTCCCATGCCTTCCCCAAAATTTCTCTTTGCCTATTCCAACGGAAGATAATATCCCCAAACCCGGGTTACTACGACTCCGCCGTAATCCGTTTGAATGCATTCTGATCTCCTAACATAACTTTGGGCAAAAACCCGCGTGGGACACGGCTTTTGTAATCGAGAAATAAGCCTGCAAACTTGTCTTCTACAGGCTCGCTCCTCAAGAGCTTAGTCTCAGAGCATAAAGCGGGTAAATATGAACGGACCGCTAACAACATGCTGATTTACGAGCGTTCGCAACAATGGGAAACGCAAGGATCTCAACTGCGTTGCTTAGATAGTGGGCGATTCCTCGTGTAATGATACGGTCAGGCGAGAGGTAACTAATTGATGCTTATCTCTAATCTCAATCTTGAATGCTGTGGTGTATCCCTAAACAGCTATGTATTGCCAAATTGCGCACGATGGTTGCCCCACAAAGAATGGTTAAACCCCTCCAATTACAAGTGCACAACGAATAATTCGGGTTCTGCCAACAGCTCCATTCAGCCCATCACAGCAAAGAAAACCAGGATATGTGTCCCGACCAGCAAATAGAGTGCGTGGGAGCAATTACCTGACCCTTTACTGTTTCACGTTTCCAAAAATGTCTCCAAGGTACGTTCAAATCCGCAGAGAGCGAGAACCCAAAAACGCAAACTGTTGCATCATTACGTTGATATCGAACCGGCTTATTTTCTATGAACCTCTTTAATGTTTGAATTGCTTGAGTAATCCAAGCATCGATCATTCTTCTCTTAAACCGCCATTGATTACCTACCTTAAAAGCTGGAATTTTTTCTGCGACACTAAACGATAGACGGTGAATTTATCAACCCTTAAATAACGGGCTACTTGATCAGCGCTCAATAAATTTTCTTGCATTGCACCCTCATTTATGGCACTCTTTGTCAACCATTGGCATTGATATATAAGGTTTGCAATTCGTAGTCAAGGACAACCAAGGGCCTATAAATGCTTAAGAAATCGATATTAATTATCGTTTCTCTGGGTCTCTCATGGTCACTAACGAAACTCAACCAGGAGGAGGCCTTCGCCGGGGATACATGATCCCCCATCAGACTGCGCGAGGGCTTGGACTTTCCAATGCGATCACCGCCGGCGTGAACGACGCATCGGCAGTTTATTATAACCCGGCGGCTCTTAGTGAGGTTCAAGGGGACAATCTCTTAATGAGCGGAACTTACGTCAATTTGCAGAACAGCGTAGAGAATAGCGGGAGGAAATCCACAAACAAACATGACGATAACTTTCTGGCGAGTTTTTTCGGCAACTATCATATTCCCGGTTCTGATTTCACACTCGGGATAGGCACTTATACGCCCTTCGGACTCGCGACAGAATATGGACAGTGATGCTTTCACTCGTTTTGCTGCAATCGATACGGAGCTGAAAACCATTTATGTCACGCCCGCTGTGTCTTGGAATCCATCAAACTACTTTTCAGTCTGGCGCCGGGTTGAGTTTTGTTCATGCTTCGGGAGTGTTCTCTCGAGCCTTGTGCCTTGATCCCATTTCGTTTTGTACGCAGCCTTTGGGCCTCGAAGGAAGAGTCCGAGTAACCGATACCGCCGATGCATTCGCTTACAACCTCGGCTTGCTCGTAAAGCCTACGGACAATCTTAAGTTCGGGTTTAGTTACAGGTCGCGAGTGGATCTAAGATTCGACAACGCCGACGCGAAGTTTGCTGGCTCGTTCTCCATCCCGACGGTGAAGGCCGATGTGAGGCCATTACCGCTTCCCCCAGTTATTAATGTTGGGCTGTTTTGGCAAATTATGCCCACTTGGGGAGCGGAGTTCGTGTATGAATACACGCGATGGAGCGAATTCAAGAACTTCACCGCCGATCATTTTCGCCTGCTTCCGATGTTCCTTCCACTTGGCGCCCCGATTGCTGGATTTCAACTGCCCGAAGACTGGAAAAACACGAGCACACTCCAGGCTCGGCAGTTATTACGCGCTCAATAAAAATTGGGAGCTACGAGGTGGAATGGCTCTCGAACGAAACGCCGATTCCCAACAAGACTTTGAACCCAGCGATACCAGACGCCGACAAGCTCACCTTAAACGCTGGCGTGGGCTACAAATGGGATAAATTTTCTTTCGATCTTGGGTATATGGCCGTCTTCTACAAAACGAGAAGGGTAACTAACGATGAATTGGAAGGCCTGCCGGCTACGGCTCCGCTGTTCTACGCCGGCGCCCCGGGCAAAGATAAATATCAGACATTCGTAAACTTCGTTACATTCTCGATTGGGTACCGATTCTAAGATTAAACATCAAACCATTCGTCCACTCATCTTCTTCTTCGGCTCTTCTCAATCTTCGCCCACGTATCCCTTAGCGTCACCGCTCGGTTGAAGACCAAATGTCCAGGCGAAGAATCGACGTTGTCCACAGAGAAATAGCCCAGACGTTCGAACTGGTAGGGCTCTCCCGCCTTTGCGCTGGATTAAAAACGGTTCGACGCGGCAGCCTGTCAATGTTTCCAGTGACTGTGAATTCAGATTGACAGTCCAATTTTGGCCCTCAGGCACGTCGTTCCGGATCTTCCTTGGTGAAAAGCTGATCGTACAAGCGAACTTCAGCAGAGCACAGCATGGGCGGCCGACAACCAGTGAATCGTCGCTTTCACCTTGCGACTACTTTGAGACAATCCGCTCTTAGTTTCCGGATCATAGGTACAGTGAATTTCTTTTATTTCTCCTGTCTCGGAGTCCTTCACCACCCCGATACATTTGACGATGTAAGCATAACGTAGGCGCACTTCGCGACCCGGTGACAATCGAAAGAACCCCTTGGGCGGTTCTTCGCGAAAATCGTCCTGCTCAACATAAATCTCTCGAGAAAAGGACACCTTCCGCGTCCCCATGCTTGGATCTTCGGGATTATTAACCGCGTCAAGCTCCTCTACTTGACCCTCGGGATAATTCTCGATCACCACCTTAACTGGTCGCAAGACGGCCATGACGCGCGGCGCGTGCTTATTCAAATCTTCCCGCAGGCTGTGTTCCAGCATGGCGATATCCACCGTGCTGTTCCGCTTCGCCACACCGATGCGTTCGCAAAAGGTCCGAATCGCCTCTGGGGTGTAACCGCGACGGCGGAAGCCCGCCAAGGTTGGCATCCTTGGATCGTCCCATCCACTGACGTGACCTTGCTGTACCAGTTGCAAGAGTTTTCGTTTGCTTAGCGCTGTATACGTAAGATTGAGGCGGGCGAACTCGATTTGCTGGGGGTGATGGATATTCAACTGTTCGAGGAACCAGTCGTACAATGGCCGGTGATCTTCAAATTCTAAGCGTGCAAATCGAATGGGTGATCCCTTCTATTGAATCCGACTGACCGTGGGCAAAGTCATAAGTCGGATAAACGCACCACTCATCGCCCGTGCGGTGATGGGTCGCGTGAAGGATCCGGTACATCACCGGATCTCGCATGTTGAGGTTCGGCGATGCCATGTCGATTCTAGCCCGGAGAGTTCGCGCACCGTCGCAGAATTCTCCCGCCTTCATGCGTTCGAATAGGTCGAGATTCTCTTGAATTGATCGTTCCCGATAAGGACTATTCTTACCGGGCTCAGTTAACGTCCCCCGGTATTCACGGATCTGGTCTGCATTCAAATCACAAACGTACGCCTTGCCTGCTTTGATCAGTTGGATAGCAAACTGGTAGAGCTGCGCGAAGTAGTCCGAAGCGAAGTACTCTCGATCACCCCAATCGAACCCCAACCAACGCACGTCTTCTTTGATCGATTCGACATATTCAACGTCTTCTTTGCTCGGATTGGTATCGTCGAATCGTAGATTGCAAAGACCGCCAAACTCACCCGCCAGACCAAAATTCAAACAGATTGACTTGGCGTGGCCAATATGGAGATAGCCGTTGGGTTCCGGCGGAAACCTTGTGTGAATCCGGCCGCCGTTCTTGTTTTCCTGGAGGTCCGCGATAACTATATTTCGAATAAAATGAGACGGTGTTCCCTCTGTCGGTACCGCCACAGATCTTTCACTGTTTCTATTTAAAGTTTCGTCCACACTGTATCCCCACTATTGTTAGAGATTAACAGGTGCGACACCATTTGTCATTATCGAGCCTATGCATGAAATCAATCGAAGCTCGTGTCGTTGACCACACTCTGACTCCTTGTTACTTTGCAGAAATGGCGCAAGTCCGCACTCGTTTCGCTCCTAGTCCAACCGGCTATTTGCATATAGGGGGTGCACGAACCGCCCTGTTCAACTTCCTATTTGCCCGTCACAACAGCGGTAAGTTCATTCTTCGAATCGAAGACACAGACCGGGAAAGATCAACACCCGAGGCGATCAAGGCTATCTTGGACGCGATGACTTGGCTCGGTCTCGATTGGGACGAAGGGCCATTTTACCAGACGGGCGCTATCCGCTCTACCAGGAAAAGATCCAGAAGCTTCTGGCCGAAGGTAAAGCATATCCTTGTATTTGCACATCCCAGGAACTGGACGCCAAGCGCCTGCAGGCTCAAAAAGACAAACGAAAGCCCATGTACGATGGCACCTGTCGACCGCCGGAAGGGGTGATCCCGTCGTTGCCAAAGGACAAACCATTCACCGTTCGATTTCGCTCTCAGCATGATGGCTCGACGATTGTAGAGGATGCGGTTAAAGGTCAGGTTGTCTTCGACAACCGGGAGCTGGACGATCTGATCATCGCACGGTCTGATGGCACCCTACCTACAACTTTTGTGTAGTCGTGGACGACATTGAAATGGACATCACGCACATCATTCGAGGAGACGATCATCTCGCCAATACGCCCAGGCAGATCCTCGCTTTATCAGGCCCTGAAACACACCCCACCGCGGTTTGCGCACGTGCCGTTGATTCTCGGAACGGACAAAGCTCGCCTTAGCAAGCGACACGGCGCCACCTCCGTTATGGCTTACCGCGACATGGGCTACTTTCCCGAAGCCGTGTTGAATTACCTGGTCCGACTCGGCTGGTCCCATGGCGACCAGGAAATTTTCTCCCGCGACGAGCTGATCGAAAAGTTCTCCCTGGAATCCGTGGGAAAATCAGCCGGTGTATTCAACCCGGAGAAATTCCTCTGGGTGAACTCTCATTACTTGAAGGAATGTCCACTATCCCAACTGGCAGAGGACGTCACCCCTTACATCGTGGCCAAAGGTTATCCCGTTCCTCAAGATAAATCGTGGCTCGAAAAGATGGTTAAAACATTAAGGGAGCGCTCCAAGACCCTGGTGGAACTCGTTGACTCGGCGGGCTTCTACCTCACGGACGATATTTCCATCGATGAAAAGCAGTAACGAAATTCCTTACCCCAGAGGTCCGGGCACCGATCACGAAACTAATCGAAAAACTAACAGCCCTGGATGATTTCACTGAGGCCAATATTGAACAAGTATTTTCCACGGTACTAGAAGACCTGGGTTTATCCATGGGCCAACTCGCTCAACCCGTTCGGGTGGCACTGACCGGCTCGACCGTCAGTCCCGGCATTCATGAGGTCATCGCCGTGCTCGGCAAGGAACGTACGCTTCGACGTCTACGATCGGCGCTACAACGGCTTCAATCGTAGTCCCCACGGCTCCTCCAACTTGACTCTCCTGGGCAATTCTTTTAGTTTAATTTCGCCGTCGAATTTGAGGAGTCGGCTAATTGGTAAGCCACCTGACTCTGGATCAGGCGATTGTAGGTTCGAGTCCTACCTCCTCAGCCAAGGTCCCATCGTCTAGTGGTTAGGACACCGGCCTCTCACGTCGGTAACACGGGTTCGAATCCCGTTGGGACCACCAATGTTCCCGCGTAGTTAGTCCTCTCACCCGGTAAGGTTTCGGTTTGCTCCTCGTTTTGGTCCGTTTTGGGTTCTCGACGTAAACGAAAGCATAGTCCTTGTCGCTTGGCCTGTAGAATTTGAGAATGGCGTCGCGCTTATTTTCAGTGAACGGATTAGGCTCTTTCTTGGAAGCCGCGGCCACCATTTCTCGGGTAGTTCATCGAACAGGTTTCTTTCAAGGCGCCGGCCAGCATCGCGTAACATAGCCCGTAGCGATCCATCGATGACGTTGCGCGCAGTCTTGACGCTGAGCTCGTGCTCCTCCGATCAAGTTGAGGCGGAAGTTTTCGAGGGTGTGCACGGTTACGGCGTTCAATTCCAATCTACTCATGAACGGTAGGATGTAGCAGTTAAAATGGTGCTGGTATTCGCGCTCTAAGCTACGGTGAACAAGAGGCGGCTTTTTTCTTCAGTATCCTAGAACGCTTCAACCGTCTGTAGTTTCCTTTGCTCCAGCGCGGGGACTTTGGGCCTGAACTTATCTGCCCTCTTACCATTCCGGACAAACCGTTCAATCGCGACGGTCGCGGAGGAGCTGGGGTATATGCACAAACCGCGATGGCGACAAAGATCCGGACTCCGTTTTTGCGGACATCCACTGTCGCGCAGTGAAAAAGAAAACCCCAGTTAGGAAAATCTCGCCCAACGCCTAACGAGTTGATCTGATTCTCATGCAAATTTCAGCGCTCGTTGAATCCGCGGTAGAGCATCCGAGCAAAGGTGGTGTGCGACTTGGAGCGAATGCCCGAGCATCCACGCCGTATAGTCACATGGCATCGGCTCTGGCTGCGGATCATAAGCGGCGCTTTCATTGTCAAATCGGAAATTGTCGATCAGCCACTCTGTTTCATCTAGCCAGGTTCGTCTTTTCTGTTTCACCTGGTTCAGGTAGTCCACGAAATGAGAAAGCGGAATTGTGATTTGCATGGCGGGCACTCCTTCCAGATGCCGCTGTCAGCTCGATCTGCTTTCGCAATCGTCTGTCGTTTCGATCGGGTTGTCCAATAGTTTTTCTGATGACGCCCATTAGCTTTTCATATGGTAATGCGGGCTATTCCATACCCCCGACTCGGTTCGTGACTAGTTGGGTCAGGCCGAGGCGAGTTCAGACAGAATCGGCTCGAGCGCCTGCACGGCGATCATAAGAATCCCCGCCATGTCGCCGGAGTTGATCGTCGTCTCCGACAAGCGCACGGCGGAGCTAAAACAGAAGGAGGCGCAGATGGCGGTGCTGGAATCGAAAGTCGAAGAGCTAGACAGCGAAGCACGCCTACTTTGAGACAGTGGCGGCGCGGCTGGAGGCGCTGGAGTTGCGACAGAACCACTCTATCCAGATCACAGCCGAGAAAAGCCTCGGCGACCAGAGGTCGACGTGATGCCGTAAGTTAATAATAATGGTCAGAAAACAGTCTGATTTTGTTCTAGGCGCTCCAGCTTTTAAGCGTTTTAAAGTGGAACATCGGCGAAATACTTATTTGGGAATCGTCTAATCTGCCCCTGCTGGTTCCCGTCGTGACCGGATTGATGATGTTCACGCGGTGGATACGAGGAAGGCCAGTTTGTTAGCTTGTTGGCCTTTGCTGCTTTCGAGAAGAGTTTCCAGTCATCGTCCTTAACGCGAACAACTAGATAGTTCTGGCGTGCGCATGATCTTTAGGTAGTTTAGGACGCCCAACCTTTTTAGTTTTCTTTGGGTCTTTCACGGTTCCTGTATTCTTGAATGACTGCTGCCCTTACGGCCAATTGCGGTGAGGTAATAGGGTAGATATGTAAGCACCGTAACGTGCCGCTCCGGGTTATCAATATCATCAATTTTAGTACCCAAGCATATAACTTATCCGTCTCTGGATGGTCGTACAGTTCAAAGACCTCGACTTCACCTTCCCATATAGTTTCCCCTTCAAACGATTCCTCTGCTGCCACAGTCTCAACATGGCTGGAATCGACGCCATGTAGACGGCGGATGGTGTCTTTTAGTTCATCAATATGGGATTTCATGGTGAATCTATTGTGAACGAAATATCGTGTTCCGACTGTTGAGCTAATTCATACCAACGAATGAAGTGAACAATAGCACTAGAAAGCGATTCGTGAAAATCCTGATCGCAAATAGAGCATTTCTTCTGAGCGTTCTGAGCGAATCCCTTTTGTTCATCTTTCCGTTGATCTGAATAATTAGCTGTGCCTTACATTTCCACAGATCACGTTAAGTTTAATAAGCTCTTTAAACGGAGGCCGCTATGGCGTTTAGTGTAACGTACGAGAAAGTCTGATCGCCTCTTCGATCTCAGCTGCGGCTTCAGGGCAAAACATCTCAGCAGCAGCGAGAATCATTCGTGCATGAAATTTCTCGCAGAGGATTTCAACGGTCCTAAATTCGTTGTTGGCTTCAAAATGGTGAATTACCAGACCGTTTTTAAGAATGGCATACATTCGAGATTCCTCAGTAAACTCGACTCAGTATACGATTATAATATTCCGGCGAAATGTCGATCAATATTTTCACGGCGTTAGGAACTATCAATCTCCGTGAGTCGCTTCTGCGGATGATCAGTTTAGCTGGAACTAAAAATACTTGGTGGTTGTCTTCGTGTGTAAATCCCTGTTTTTTGTAGAAGCTCCTTGGCTACCTGCTCATACTCAAGTCCTGTGTCCCGAAAGAACCGAAGGCCGCAACTAAATTCCGAGTCGCGGACGGTGACTCCCTCGGTTTCGAGCTGAAGCTTGTTTGCTTCTAACATTGATTGCCTCCGCATGAAGGTGAAGCCTTTTTGCCTCCATAAAACAGAGGGAGCAAACAATCATGTCAAGCAGGGTGATGCCTTCTTCTTCGCTCGTAACCCGATAGGCCTTACCGACAATCAACTCACCGCAATGTTGACAGATGCGATCCATAGTTTTTCGCATATTGCCTCCTTTGGCATGTTAAAGATAGGAGAGGAGCGCCTATCAGACTCTAAATTGGCGAGGGGTGTTGGAACGAATGGTGTAGCAGCGCGTGAATTTAGTTTATGCTGGCTGCTAGGGATTGCTGTCTAATAATAGACAATTTTTAAAAAAATAACCGGCAGTCAAAAACCGCTTCAGGATCTCGTCGTCACCTGCCTGATTTGAAACGTAACAGTAATTGCCGCGCCGTGCGGCTGGCAGCATACTCGCAAGGCACTATCTTTCGCCCAGGCCGCCTTGGCTGGTTGTAGAAATCAAACGCATCAAAGTCCCATTTTTAACTGCACGGAGGCGGCAGAGTAGCACCGTCTCAACCTGTGCAAAGACTGGATTGACAAGCGGCCTTGAGGCTCTCGCTCGCTTATGGATCCTAATGTGAGCTAGCATCAGGTTCTCTCGAACCAGCCTTGACTCGGTGCACTGAGTAGAGTTATACGTCCGCCACCGATCAGAGGAGCAGGGCGATGAGCCGATACAAAGGCCATCCGATTTATGGAGTGGCGGTTACAGCACCGGAGAATCAGTGGTACTCACGGGGACTGGTTTTTGATCGCGACCTGAATCAGACAATAGAAATTAAACGAATCGAATCTACCGCACGAACGTTCAAGACCAAGAAACAGGCCGAAAAATACGGACTCGAATTATGCAAAGCGTGGGTTGATAAGCGGCCTTGACCCTCCACCATCACGGCACTATAAGGTGCCTGGATTATGGGTGGTCGCATCAGGAACCAGATGATCAGAAGTTACTCATCTCATTCTTGTTGTTGACAGTCACGTTGCCCGGTGCTAAAGGCATTCTGTCAAAGCGTCGCAGCCCATACACCTTGATAGACTTTCCATCCTTGGACAGAGCTTCCTCATCTCCGATAGGGCTAGCTAAGTTAGTGGACTTTGAGAGGAACGAAGTGTGTTCCTCGGCAGAAGATAAATGAGTCATCAAAACCAGTCGCTTTTGCGGTTGTGCCGCAAGAGTGTACTGGCTTTTGTTTTTCAGAGGCCACACATCAGATGCAGAACTTTTTAGCAGTAGTAAGGAGGCTTTATGTTTATAGAGACTTATCATGATGATAGGGCTACGGTTCCCGGCAGCACAAGCGAGCCGATGATTCCCTACCCCGAATTGTCTGGGGAGGAACTGGAGGTGTGGCGCAAATACTTGCCGATGAGAAGACAGATACGAAATCTCGACTCACGGCTCAATGAGGAGACTATTCCTGCCCCGGTGATTACGGAGCTAGAGAAGGCAAAAAGGGCGTCACGTTTATTTGACCGTATAGAGATCTGGAGTCGCGCGGACGATCCCATGGCAGTCGGAATCATTGGGGAAGAAAAACCGCGCTACTTTTCTATTGTGCGCTGGGGGATGCAGACCTCACGATCGAGCAGGTGAAAAAGAGACTGCAGGTCGAGAAATGGATGCTCTGGTTGATTTCAACAGTGGGGATCTTGGTTTTTCTCGCCGCCACGTTGGTTGCCATTGCGCATGGCGGATAGAGAAACGGGTGAGAATGCTCCAGGCCAGGTCTTAACGGTGTGGCCGCCCGCGAACGAAAGAGTCGGTAAACAACTACTCGACCACTCCTGAAAAAGCGAAGCCTGCTGACCTGCCGGTGGAGCCACCATGATCAGTTAAACAATCCTGAGTCAAGGAGGTGGAGCAATGACTGTAGCTCGCAGGATTATTTTACTTCTGATGCTTGTGTCACTTCTTGGGTGTGCAAGCCAGATCCAGCGTGCACAAACGTCTCAACCGGGTGCAGAGAAAGTGCAGGAAGAACAACCAAAAAAACCGGCGATGCCAACCTTCACCTATCGCCCTGGATACTAATTAGCCTCCTGCATAAGACCAAAAGCTTACACAGCTGAGGGGCGACGCGTGAACCCAAACCCTTCCAGCTAACTACGAACACTCACGGCTGGTTGAGCTTAAAGAGCGGGTACGGATGCGCTGGCATCGAACTTTTTAGTTCCACTTGTTCCGCTAGCGTCGCGAGAGTTTATCAAACAGTTCGACTGGCCGATTGGTTACCCCACGTCTGATCAAGCCGAGAAGGTAGGAATGCTAATCTCGAAAAAATGGATTGATGCAGGGAAGCCTTGATCTCTAAGCGTTTACGAAGCGGTCGGGGCGAAGTAGGTCGTACCCTAATGTAGCCGCTCTTCCATTTCGCAACGTGCTTCCTTAATTTCTCGAGTTCCGCTTTAACGTCTTCGTCATGGGTCGCGGTATGAGTGCGGGAGAGCTCAAGGATGCGCGCTTCTAGTTGTTCTCTGGTCACGATTGGGACTTCCTTGCTCGGGATAACTTCTTCAACTTCTCAAGCCCCCGACCGAAGGAGTTGTGCAAGGAATGGATTGATAAGCAGGGGGCCAAGGCACCTCAAAGCGTATGGGTCCCGATATACATAGCGGACTACGACCCGAAGTGGCCGGGGATGTTTGAGGCCGAGGCGCAGCGCTCCGTGCTGCGCTCGGGGGATTGGTTGTTCGCATCGACCACATTGGATCCACCGCGGTCCCGGGCTCGCGGCGAAGCCGGTGATCGACGTACAGATCGCTGTTGCGGATCTGCAGCCCGTCGAGTCATATGGAGCGCCGCTCAAGTCACTCGGCTACACGTACACGACTGTGCCGGTTTCCTTTTTCCACCGACCTGCCGAGTGGCCCCCACACGCATCAGGTACATGTGCGCGTGGCCGGAGCGCTGACGAACAGAGTACAATCGCGTTTCGTGATTAGCTTCGCAGTCACCCAGAGGATCGACGGGCTTACGAAGCACTCAAGCAAGCATTGGCGAACGACATGGATGCTGCGGAGACCATGGAAGGCCGTATCGGCTATTCGGAGGCAAAGACGGACCTCGTTCCGGAAATCGAGCGACGCTCCCGATCTGCAGAAGCGAGGGGGTTAAGCTATAACCGAAACCGTTTCGGTTTTGGGTGACTTAGTGGGATATAAGAGGGACGTTTAGGAATGTGCGTAATGCTGCCATGGCGCGCGTTCTACTCTATACAGTTGATTTTCTATCGCTTCTTGCTACCGTCCTTTATTTCAGGGACGGGTTCGAATCCCCGTTGGGACCACCAAATTTGGGCGATAACTACGGGATTCGGCGAGAGCTGCGCAACGGTTCCGGTTCTTTCCTCTACTTTTCGTTTGTTTCGCAGCGCCGGCTGGACGTATGCTTAGCGGCGCGTCGCTTTATTTCTGATGTGTTGCCATAATGCTCTTGGGGCATGTTGACCGGCCAGTACGCTCCAGCAGCTCACTTGGAGTTACGATCAACCTTCAGGGCAAGGGTGACTAAGAGTGCTAAGTGTTGTAAAAAGGCTTAAAGGGATACGGGCAAACTCTAGGCCCATCAATCTGCGAAGCGATCGTGCCCATCTGTCCTATGAAAAGTAGTAATAAATCACTCGCGCCACAGACAGCAGAAAGGGATAGCATCATCGTTTGTCGGACCAGCCAGGGCTACAGCGTACGGGCTACCCCACTGCGCATCACGCGGGATGTCGTCGCCTTTGAAGTCTATAATCCATACAGCATCCTGCAGCTTTCCGAGGTTCTAAAGGAATTCAGAATCATTGTTAATGATCAGTTGATCTATTCGGGTCGCGCGACGGTCAGTAGCCTTGTCAACACAGGCAGCATGCTGGTCTGCGAAGCGACACTGGACGAGGCCTGGCTCGACGTTGATCTTTTGCTCTGGTCACTCAGCCAAAAAAGCTGCGGGCGGATTTCTCCCGATTTTCTCACGGAATGGGAAAGGATCAATATCATCCTTCCTGCAGTACAAAGTGGTTCTGGCGGACATGCAGAACTATTTTGTCGACCTCAAGCGTTGGCTGGAGCAAGTAGAGCTAGGAATCCGCTCGTCACCTTCCACCGATCGAGTGAAAACTGAATTTAGAGGTCGTTCATGAATTAGCGCCGACGATTCTACCGACGATCGACTCTCTCTTTACAAGGTTCGAAGAGATCGCCGACGAGGTGCCGGAGGAGCTCCTGCCGTTTCACCGGACTTACGCCAAGCGCCAGCTCCATCCGCAGTTACTGTGCTCTCCCTTCGCTTACCGGACGTACCAAAAGCCTTTAGGCTATGCCGGGGACTATGAAATGGTGAATATGATCCTGAGAGATTCCCTAGAGGGGAGCTCCCTTTTTCCAAGATCAGTTAATTCATGGTTTCTCAGCCAACGCCCGGCGGAGGCGCACCGAAACCGTATCGCTTATCTCACTAAAGTGATCGTCAAGGAGACTTGCCGGGTAGCCTGCAGCGGACATCCGGCCAGGATTTTCAATCTCGGATGCGGACCGGCCGGGGAAGTACAAAATTTTCTTGATTAAGGATGAGGTGTGTAATGACACTAGTTTCGTCTTGCTTGACTTTAACGATGAGACCCTTCAGCACACCAAAGAAGTTCTCGAAGATCTCAAAGGCAAATTGAACCGTCAAACCAAGATCGAAGTAGTCAAAAATCTGTCCACCAAGTCCTCAGAGAGGAAATCAAGACAGGCGTGCATCAGCAAAGATACGACTTAATTTATTGCGCCGGAGTTTTTGATTATCTCTCAGACCGTATTTGTAAACGGCTCATGGATATTTTTTATGCCATGCTGGAACCCGGCGGGCTCCTGGTAGCGACGAACATCGATGCTTCAAACCCGTCACGGTACGGCATGGAATACCTTCTGGACTGGCATTTGATCCACCGAAACTCCACGCAACTGACCACTTTGATCCCAGACCGAGCCGCTCTGGAGAGCGTCGCGGTCAAATCCGATGAAACCGGGGTGAATATTTATATCGAGGTCAGAAAACCCCATGAGAACTAAGGAAGACGTCTGGTTACAAAAAGAATTTCAGGAGGCCTTTGTCGCCAACGAGCGTCGCGAACGCATCCGGAGCGGAAAAGTCGCGAGCGCGTTGGTCGTTTTCTTATGCCTGCGGGGATCATCCTGGATCGCTACTGTCTATCCGGAGCGTTGGGCTGATTTCTTGCTTTTACGATTGCTTTGTTCTGGATTGGCAGCAGGCTTGTGGGCTTTGCATAATACCTCCTTCGGCAGCCGTCACTACCGCTTTCTCGGAATCCCGATTGCGCTCCTGCCAGCGTTCTTCATCTCGTGGATGATTGGCATAACCGAAGGACCTGAGTCTCCTTATTACGCCGGACTGATTTTAATACTCTCGCGGTCAATGCGATCGTACACTGGAGCACGGGCGAATCTTTGCTCGCGATAGGTATGCTCTTTCTCTCTTATCTGGTCGCCTGCATACCTTGGAATATCACCAGGGACTCGGGGATATTCTTCAACAATATCTATTTTTGGTCCTCACCGGTATTATCGTAGTGACCGGCAACTATCTTTACAATCAGCTCCATTTTCGCGAGTTCCTCCTACGCTTCGAATTGAACCAAAACAGACAAGAAACTCGAAGAGACCAATCAAAAACTCGTAGAGATGGATCGAATCAAAAGCCGCTTTTTCGCCAACATCAGTCATGAGCTGCGCACGCCTCTCACCCTTCTGTTGGGACCCCTACAGACTCTGATTAAAGAGCGCGGCTCAGCGCTGCAACCCGAGATGCGCCAACTCCTTCTTATTATGCAAAGCAACGGCATGCGCCTTCTAAAACTCATCAATGACTTGTTAGACCTGGTTCGGCTGGAATCCGGCAAGATGGAGGTGAAGCGGGAGCCGGTCGCTATTGAGCCGTTCTTGTACGGTCTAGCCAATGCAATTAAAAAAGCGCCGAGGACCGAGGCATACGCCTAGAAGTGATTTCCGATCCGGCCATCAGCACCGTTCTTACCGACAGCGACAAGTTAGAAAGAATTTTACTCAATCTATTGTTCAACGGCCTTAAGTTTACTTCTGCCGGCGGCAAGGTTGAAGTTAAGGCTGAGCGGGAAAACGGCGAATTAGTGTTGGAAGTTTCTGACACGGGCACGGGCATCAGCGAGGAACAACTCCCATTTATCTTCGACCGCTTTTGGCAAGCGGATACTTCATCCCAAAGAAAATACCGAGGGTGGGAATAGGGCTGGCGCTGGTGAAGGAGCTCGTCGAGGTGCAAGGTGGAAGCGTGGAGGTAACCAGCGAGATCGGCAAGGGCACCCAGTTTACAGTTCGTTTGCCTTACGAGGAACTGGGCAGCCAGTCTTCCCAGATAGCGGAAAGAGGCTGAAAGCTCCAGTGAGGTCGGCTCTCCTCCACTTTCAGCAGAGACGAATGGGAGCACAGACGCATGGCTTAAAAATCTCGACAGGCAGGCGGAGTTTTTCCCTCCATGACCTCGCTCAAAGAAACCATTCGATCCGTGGAAACTGCTATTCACAGAGGGCAGCCCCGCATTCTCATTGCTGATGACGAGCCGGACATGCTCAAGTATTTAAAATCCCAGCTGAGCATTAGCTTTCAGGTGATTGAGGCGGTAGACGGTCAGCAGGCAGTGGAAAAGGCCAGCCAGTTTTTGCCCGACGTGATCGTATGCGACATGATGATGCCGGAAAAGAACGGGCTTGAGGTTTGCCGCGAACTCAGAGAACGGACCTCGACCCGTTCGATCCCGATCCTTTGCTCACCGCCCGGGCGGATGAGGAAACAAAGCTCGCCGCCCTATCGGCAGGGGCAAACGACTTCATTACCAAGCCCTTTTCCACGACTGAGCTGAGCGTGCGGCTGAAAAACCTATTTGATGCCTATAACCTGCAGCAGGAACTCGCCCGCCAAAATCAAATTCTCGAGGCTACCATCGATCAGCTGAAAGAAACCGAAGTCCAATTGGTGCATTCAGAAAAACTGGCGTCACTGGGGCGGATGAGCGCTGGCATTATTCACGAGATTAACAACCCGCTCAATTTCGCCAAAACCGCACTTTACGTGCTGCGGATTATGACCGAGTCATTGAGCGAAAATGAAAAAAAGAATTCTGCGAGGTTCTCGAAGACATGGGAGAGGGTATCAATCGAATCAGTAGTATCGTATCGGATCTCCGCAGCTTCACTCAACCCCACCTCACCCAGCTAGAGAAAGTTTCCGTCACTGAAGTGGTAAACTCGGCCTTGCGCCTTCTCAGCAATGAGTGGGAAAACAAAGTAAGAGTTGAAAAAGAAATCCCGGAACACCAGACGATCTGGGCCAATCGCAACCAGATAACCCAAGTCATGGTAAACCTGCTACAAAACGCTCTGCATGCGGTGGAAAAAAGCATTGCTCTGAAAGTGGAGCGACCATCTGGATTCGCGGCATCGAGGAAAATGGCGAGAGCCTGGTTATCGTGCGGGATAATGGCGAAGGGATTACGTCTGAAGATCTGCAGAAAATTTTCGATCCGTTTTTCACTACCAAAGATGTCGGTGAAGGTATGGGACTTGGGCTCAGTATCTGCTACCGTATAATGAAGCAGCACGGCGGGCGCATCCAGGTGGAAAGCGAACGGGGCACCTATGCGGAATTTACATTACACTTTTCGCAGAGGCCAACAGACTCAATGCCCGCTTGAGGAGAAATGATGGAAAGTTTTACGACTACCAGAACTGCGCGATTCTTTATGTAGACGACGAAGAAATGTCGCTCAAGTATTTTACTCGGGCTTTCGGAAATAAGTTCCGGGTTCTCAGCGCCGCCAATGCCTCTGACGGTTATCGGCTCCTGGAACAACACCGCCATGAGATCGGGCTTCTAATGACGGACCAGCGGATGCCGGGCGAAAAGGGCGTGCAATTTTTGGAGCGAGCCCGCCTATTGCATCCGCGGGCGATTCGTATTCTGACTACTGCGTACTCCGACCTCGATGTCGCTATCGAGGCGGTCAACTCGGGAGCCATTTATAAATATGTGACCAAGCCGTGGGACATTCCTCAGCTGCAGGTCACTCTTCAGCGGGCCTTGGAATTCTTTATTGTCCAGCGGGAGAGAGATCTGCTTCTCAAAGAAAAGCTTTCGGCGCTGCAGAGGATGATGATCACCGATCGGGTGCTGAGTTTAGGAATCCTGGCTGCCCGGCTGGGCCACTATGTGCGAAATTCCCTCGTCGCCGTTCGAACCTTTTGGATCTCGCCCCGGAGAAGCTCCTCGAGGAAAAGATCGATGCGGAACGCATGCGGAATCCGAACTTTTGGAAGGAGTTCTATGAGCAAGCCCAGGTTCAAATCCGTCGCATTACAGGGTTGTTAACCGACCTTGTCATTGCAACGGAAAAGAACGACCCCCTAGTCTTGAGGAATTGCACCTGGATGAAATCGTTGCCGCCAGTGTTGAAAAATTAAAAGGCAGTTCGTTGCAAAATGGTATCACGGTCATTAATCAAATTCCCGCTGGGCTCCCGCCCTTGCTGGTGGAGCGGGAAAAATTCCAACGTCTCTTCGACCTGCTGCTGAAGGACGAGATCATCAGCTTGCCCCCTGGACGTCATATCTTCCTCAACGCACGCTTGGGCTCCGAAGCAGAGCAAGAAGTGAAAATTGAACTCCGGGATGACGGCCCCGGGCTGCCTAGAGAAGAACTGCGTTCGGTATTCGATCCCTTTCTCTGCGCATAGGTAACCACCACGAATTCGGCATCAATCTCATGGCCTGTTACTTCATCATCTATCATCATGGCGGGAAAATCGAAGTCCAAAACCAAGAAGGTCAAGGTGTCACTTTCAGCCTGACTTTTCCTGTACGACCCAAAGTGGCTTCGCCCGCAGAAGAGGAGGAGGCGTTTATCACTAAAGTATTGATGAATGACGCGTTCTGGGAAAGGCTAGTGGCCGGCGAGATTCAATAACCACAGAAACAAACACACGGAGGGTTCGAGAACCGCTGCAATCACAAAAGACCAAAGCGATCATATCCGCGCGATAGCTAACCTCTAAACAGTCGAAATTTCTCTCGCTTTTTCTCTCTCGCCGGGCTCATTACTCCTTTTTGCCATCCGGGCGCGTGGACCATCTGACCTAACCGACGGCCTCGCAACTGCACCAGGACGATGCTCCTTAGAAACACTTTTCGTGCCTTTCGCCATCGCGATTATTTTATTTTCTGGTGTGGTCTTTTTCTCGGGCACACGGGAACGCTGGTCCAAGCCACCGCCCAAAGTTGGCTCATTTTTCAGCTCACTAACTCGCCGTTTTACTTGGGCCTGGAGGGGCTTTGCCTCGGCCTTCCGCGGGTTGTCTTTTCGCCTTTGGGCGGAGCGATCGTCGACCGAGCCAATCGCAAAATCCTCTTCGTCGTCACCCAGACAGCCTTTCTCTTGATGGCGTTGTTTCTCGGCGTGATGGATTACCTTGGAACGATTCGCGTTTGGCATGTGCTAAGCATTTCGGCGCTGACAGGCTTTTTCGTTTCCTTCGAACAACCCGTGCGCCAGTCGATCCTGCACCAGCTGGTACCCCGGTCGGAGCTACCAAACGCTGTCACCCTGTTATCAGATGGTCTTCAATGGATCGATGCTCTTCGGACCGTCGATCGGCGGTCTGCTGATTCCCTTTATCGATACCAAAGGCTGCTTTTTCGTCGCGACAATTGGAAACGCAATCGTGCTTCTTACGATCTTCATGATTCACATCGCCGTAACAGCACGACCGACAAACAAAACCACCGTGTCGCAAGATATGGCCGAGGGGTTGGCTTTGGCATGGAACACCCCGGTTCTTTTATCCCTTTTCACTGTCCTCGGAATCGTCACTTTTTGCACCAAGCCGTACACTCAATTCATGCCGGTTTTGCACGGGATATCCTTCAAGTCGGAGCGCCCGGCCTTGGCCTTCTGCTCATGGCACCGGGAGCCGGCGCGATTCTAGAAGCGGTCTCACCCTCGCGTCTATTCGCCGCTTTCCGAGACCGCATTACCTGCTTTTTTCTCGCAGCCGGTTTTGGTTCCTCAATTATCTTCTTCGCCGCTTCGCGGCATTTTCTGCTTTCACTCTTTTTTCTATTTTTCGCCGGTGGCTTTCAGACCACTTTTCTTTCCTCCGTTGCGACCTTGCTGCAAATCCAAAGCACTGAAACCAACCGCGGCCGAATGATGTCTCTTTCGGCTTGATTAATCGTGGCCTCGGTCCCATGGGAAGTTTCCGCTTTCGGTATGGTTGCTGCAGCCATTGGTGCGCCTTGGACCGTAGCAATTTGCGGGTTTATTACTGTGGGCATGATCGCTTACCTAACCTTCTCACGATTAGACTTGCGCACTGCCCAAACCAATAAGCGAAGTTTAGTGTTTCTCTGATAGGCCGGATCCCCAAAATAACAGCGTGCTATTTTTGTACGGACCTAAAAATAGATTTTGATCCCTCTCATCCTCTTTCTTACACGGAGGCAAAAACTTCGAAAACGGAAGACTTCTAAGAGAAAATTTGGTATCAAAAGCGCATGGCTCAAAAGGCTTTCGACGTGCAACGATATCTGCTCGAGAGTAAATTGTCCGTTGACCGTGCTTTGGATCATTACCTCAAAACCGACCACAACACGTCGCTCCTTCATCAAGCAGTCTGTTATAGTGTTTTAGATGGCGGAAAAAGGTTCCGTCCGACATTGACGCTAGCCGTCGGGGAATTATTCGGCGCCAAACGTAGGGACCTGTTGTCGTTTGCCTGCGCCATAGAATTAATTCATTGCTATTCATTGATCCACGACGACCTGCCGGCATTGGATAATGACGATTTGCGGCGGGGAAAACTGTCGTGCCACAAGCAGTTTGGGGAAGCGATCGCGCTTTTGGCCGGTGATGCGTTACTCACCGAAGCCTTCTTCATCATGTCGGACCCCCGGATGGCGCGGCTGTTAGGCGCTCCTCTAATCTCAAAGCTGATTCGAGAGGTCTCCGACGCAGCCAGCATTAGAGGAATGATTGGCGGCCAAAGTACAGAGCTCGAATTGATCAAGCATAAGGTCACACCGGCTGTTCTGGAAGGTCTCGACCGCTTAAAGACCGGGGCCTTGATCACAATCGCGGCCCGTGTCGGGGCGATGATCGGAGGCGCATCGCGTAAAGATCTCGACAGGGTTACACGATACGCACAATCTTTGGGTTTAGCGTTCCAGATCACGGATGACATTTTGGACGCCCATGAAGTGTCGAGCGATAACTCGAATCATAAAGGGATAGCAAATTACGTATCCGTAGCGGGTCCCACGAGAGCTAGTGAACGTGTTAAAAGCCTTTTGGCTGCGTGCTTGAGAGAAATGCAACCTTACGGCAGTGCGGCGGAACCTTTGCGAGAAATTGCCCGATACGTGGCTCAAAGAACAGAGTAGCCAGCGCAGCGCTGGTAAGTCTGGTCGGCTAAGGAAATCGGAAGACAAAATGGGGATAACAGAGCTGGACATCTGTTCCAGATCGACGTAATGGGGAAGTGGTTAGACCCGGATCAACGGTTACACTAAAGAGCCATCAGATAAGGTTGCCAGCCCTAGCCATCATGAAAGGGAGGATAAAACATGCTGCCTTTTAGAGACGAAAGCGCCATGTCCAAAACTCACGTCGCCTCCTAGCTCAGATCGTATCGATCTTGCGCGGCGAAAATTGTGGCTCAGCGATGACGACTTTCAGTCGGAGATGTTAGAGGGAGTTTCCCGCACATTTGCCTTGACCATTCCACAGCTTCCGGCAGAGCTTTGCCGAGTCGTCTCCAATGCCTATCTCCTTTGCCGCATTGTCGACACCATCGAAGACGAGCCGGTTTTAAGTGGCGCGCAAAAAACTCCTTTTGCCAGCAGTTCTTGAAGACCTTAAACGTTGCGCGAAACGCCGAGCCGTTTTCCCGGCACCTGTGCGCAGTCGCTCTCGAGCCAAACACCCCGGCCGAGCACGAGCTGATCCGCAACGTTCCTCGTGTGATTCGCATCACCCGCGGTTTCTCCGAGCCACAGCGCGAGGCGCTGCAGCAGTTGTGTCCGCGCCATGGCTAAGGGTATGGGACAATTCCAGCTACGCGGCGAAAAACATGGACTGCAAAGCTTGGAAGACCTCGATCAATACTGCTACTATGTCGCGGGCGTTGTGGGGCAGATGCTGACCCGCCTGTTTTGTCTTCACTCACCGGAAGTCGCCAAGCATCACGATGCCTTAATGGCTTTGGCGGTTTCCTTCGGCCAGGGCCTGCAGATGACCAACATTCTCAAAGACGTCTGGGAAGATTATCAGCACGGCGCCTGTTGGTTGCCCCGGAAGGTCTTCGCTGACGAAGGCTTCGATCTCAGCGAACTTAACGACAGCGCGAAGCCGGCGAGGGTTCGAGCGTGGCGTTCAGCGTCTAATCGGCATCGCGCATCGACACCTAAAAAACGCCTTAGCTTATACCTTACTCATCCCGAAACAGGAAACCGGCATCCGTAACTTCTGTCTCTGGGCCATCGGATTAGCCGTGTTAACCCTGCGCAAGATCAACAACCACCTCGACTACACGGACGGTAGTCAGGTCAAGATATCGAGGCTGAGCGTCAAGGGAACCATCTTAGCCACACAGCTGACGCGACAAAACGAGACTCTCTTGAAGCTTATTTTCTATCTTGCTGCATGGCCGTTACCGTTGGAGTCTCCCCTGACAGGCTTGCCATCACAAAGTATAAACGCCGGTAAAGCGAATCAGGCGCGTTGAGTTCACTGGATGGCCTGACTTCATGGGGCACGGCACCATACTCAGCACGGATCACCAGGCAATCCAAAAAGAAAGATCAAGACTCCGGACGATCTGCACCTGTCTCAACTGCAGCGCGCCATTCAACATGCCGCCAGCGCTCTGGTCGGCCTGCAACACCCGGACGGTTACTGGTGTTTCGAGCTGGAGGCCGATTGCACCATCCCGGCCGAGTATATTCTGATGATGCATTATCTGGCCCAGGTCGACGACCAGCTGGAAAGAAAACTTGCCACCTACCTACGCGCCCGCCAAGGGAGGACGGCGGTTGGCCTCTCTACTACCGTGGTCCCGCTGAGATCAGTTGCTCTGTCAAAGCTTACTATGCGCTGAAGCTTGCCGGTGACGATCCTAAATTACCCCATATGGCCAAAGCCCGACAGACCATCCTTCGCCTGGGCGGAGCCTCTCGAGCCAATGTGTTTACTCGAATCATGCTCGCAATTTTTGAGCAGGTTCCTTGGCGAGCCGTACCGTTTTTGCCGGTGGAATGCATGTTGCTGCCCCGCTGGTTTCCTTTTCATCTCTCAAAGGTCTCTTATTGGTCACGAACCGTCATGGTCCCGCTATTCGTCCTCTACACGTTTAAAGCACGTGCCCGAAATCCCAAGCAGGTCTCGATCCGCGAACTCTTTACCACTGATCCTTGGCAGGAAACGGACTATTTTCCAGTTCATTCAGGGCTCAATCGCGCCCTCCTCATGCTGGATCGTTTGGGACTAAGACTCTATCCGTGGATTCCGCGAGGGCTGCGCCGCCGCGCCATAAAAAGGCGGAAGCCTGGATATTGGAGCGGCTCAATGGAGAAGGCGGGTTAGGTGCCATATTTCCGGCGATGGTCAATGCCTATGAAGCACTGGGTTTACTCGGCTATCCCGTTGACCATCCGCTGCGCGCAACGCAACGACGAGCGATCGACGATCTCCTGGTGGTGAAGGAGCAAAGCGCCTATTGCCAGCCTTGCGTATCGCCCGTATGGGATACCGCATGGGCCTGTATCGCACTCCAGCAGGTCGGTGACGAGCGGAGCCACAACAGCGGTCAAAAAGCCTTCCATTGGCTGGCTGAAAAACAATTACTGGAAGAGCCCCAGGACTGGGAGTTCAATCGTCCTCAAGTCAGGAGCGGTGGTTGGCCCTTTCAGTTCAAAAATTCTCACTATCCCGATCTCGACGACACGGCGGCGGTCGCTTACGCAATGCATAAGAGCGGCGACAAAGCTTTTCACAATACGGTGCAACGCGCAGCCGAATGGATTTGTGGCATGCAGTCCAGGAACGGAGGCTTCGCCTCATTCGATGCCGACAACGATCACACCTACCTTAACGAAATCCCTTTCGCCGATCACGGCGCCCTGCTCGATCCGCCCACAGAGGATGTGAGTGGACGATGTGTGATGCTGCTTGCGCAACTGGCGACTTCACCGCAATGCCAATCCGTTAAGAAAAATTGCCTGGACTACCTGTTTCGTTCTCAATTGCCGGACGGCCCATGGTACGGAAGGTGGGGAACCAATTACATCTATGGCACATGGTCTGTCCTTATGGGGTTAGAAGAGGCAGGCATAGGCACAGAACACGAAGCAGTAAAACACGCTGCCGCCTGGCTCAAAAATGTCCAACGCGCCGATGGTGGATGGGGCGAAGGATGCGACACCTATTTTGATCCGTCAAAACGGGGCCTTGGAGAGAGCAGCACCTCTTTCCACACCGCATGGGCTTTGCTGGGATTGATGAGCAGCGGTGATGTTCATTCGCAGTCGGTTCGCCGAGGCATCGATTTTCTCCTGAGCACACAGCAGCCGAACGGCTTCTGGAGCGATCCCGATTTCAATGCGCCCGGTTTTCCACGGGTCTTTTACTTAAAGTATCACGGCTATGACAAATACTTTCCCCTGCTGGCGTTGGCACACTATCGGAACTTGACAGCCGCGGAGACATGATGCTCGGAATCGTTGTCTCGCTGCCGCGGGAGCTCAGAAGTCTAACCCGTCAAACGGATCGCAGTAGGAGCATGGAAAGCGATCGCAGATAACACATTGGTTGCCCTCTCCGGGATCGGAGGAGAGCGCGCCTACACCGCAGGGGCGCTTTTAGTTTCTACAGGGAGCAACGGCCCTGTTAAGTTGGGGTTGTGCGGCGGCCCTGGACGACCGCCTCCGCCCGGGATGTCTCATCCTTCCCGAGCGCATTATCGCGGCAAACGGTGAAATTCATAAAGTGAACACCGAATGGCATCAACGTTTGTACCAAGCATTGGAGTCAAAACACCCGGTTCACACGGAGGCTCTGGTTGAAAGCAATGCCATCCTGGAGACTCCAGCCGAAAAACGTGCGCTGGCCAAACGGACGGAAGCGGCAGCGACCGATATGGAGAGCGCAGCACAGGCACGGCTTGCCCAAGAGCACCAACTTCCCTTTATAGCGATCCGGGCCATTGTCGACACTGCATCAACCAATATTCCAGAAAACGTTCTGAAGGCACTCGACCCGCAAGGCGATGTCAATCTCTGGAAAATTCTCACTGGCACCATGCCAAAGGATTGGATTAAGATTGTGCGACTCGGTTTCCAGTTTAACGCTGCTCAGAGAACTTTAGAAAAATCCAGAACGTTAGTATTGGATGCGTCACGGTTCTAATCCACTCTCGCTTGTTCTCAGAAAATTCGACCGTAGCATCTCGACACGGATAGACCCTGCCTTTCCAGCGGGTGCGTTCGCCCCGCCAGTAGCGGATTGCGGACGTCCAGGTCATGGCGAGAAAAAGTGCGGCGATCAAAGGCAGACCGAGTGCCCACGCCCATGATCGATGATAAAATCGAAGTATAGGCACGTAAGTTAGGAACATAATCACTAACGAACCTACGGCAAGATAGCGGATCAGGATATTCGCGGAAGCAACCATAACCACAGGAACCTGATACACCAGCAGCATCACCAATGTGCACAGAATCAACAGCCCCACGGAATAGTGGAGCTGGGTAAACGCCGTGCGCGCTACCATGTCCCAGATTTCTCGCAGGTGTTGATAGGTCCGGACACTCTTCACCGAATGGGTCAGCCCCAACCAGACCTTGGATCCTCGTAACTTAACCCGCCGGGCTAGGGCACAATCGTCGATGACCGCCGACCTGATAGACTCAAACCCACCGATTTGATCCAGCATTCCGGGTATCCACAAGGATACATCCACCGGCAGCCGCCGCCACTCTCGTACGGCGTGAGTTCACGCGCCCAAACGGATAGAGGACCTTGAAGAAGTGTACAAACGCGGGCATCAGCATTTTCTCCCAATTACCTGACATCGAAGGCATGGCCATGAGAGAGACGAATGGAATACCTTCCCGATCCATCTTCTCTCTAAGAGTGTTGACGATCCCTCGGACCAGTTCAATGTCGGCATCGAGGAGTAACGTATGTGGAGTCGTGACCTGTAAACGGCCCTGTTCAAGGGCCCAAAGTTTGCCGCTCCAGCCGGGCGGGAGCGGCGCACTCTGGATAATGCGAAGACCTGAAATCCGCATTTGACGAGCCTTTTCAACCGTAGCATCCTCAGAGTTATCATCGATTAAAAACAATCCTTACGCCTGGCCCCCTGCTCGATGACCGATTGCAAGGTGCGCTGAATAACTTCGGCTTCATTGCGAGCAGGAATCAATACAGTAATTTCGTCGAGAGGAGGTGCCCATTGACGCCTTCCATCGCGTCAAGGACTTCCCGATTAGACCAAGGGCGCCAGGGCAATAATGCGAAGCCAACCCACAACAAAGTCGACAACCCCACAAGAACTATGCAAAAGGCTTCCATTGCAAAATTTGTATCAGCGACGCTAGAAATCGTTTTTAACTTCTATCAAATTTAATATAGAGAAGAATATCCAACCAAGAGCTGAAGCCAAAGGAACGGAAACCGATGACAACTCTATTGACCGGCGCGACAGGTTTTGTGGGTGCGGCGGTGCTCCGTTGTCTCATAGCAGCCGGTCACAATGTCCGCGCGCTCGTCCGTCCAAACAGCGATCTGTCGTAATTTGTCCGGTGTCGATTGTGAGATTGTTACGGGTGATCTCACCGAACCGGAGTCGCTCAAGCGCGCCGTGCGGGATTGCGAAACCGTGTTTCACGTCGCCGCAGACTATCGTATTTGGGTTCCTGACCGAGAGAAAATGAACCGGATCAATGTCCAAGGGACGGTCGACTTGATCCGGACTGCGGCGGCAGCGGGCGTGTCACGGATCGTCTACACATCGAGCGTCGCAACGCTCCGCCTAAGCAGATGATGGTTTCCCGCGGATGAAGCATCGCATGCTGAGCTGTCTGATATGGTCGGCGCCTACAAGCAGTCAAAGTTTCTGGCCGAACGAGAGGTAAAGCGCTTGGTGGTCGAGGCGAAGAGCCCGGTGGTCATTGTACAGCCCACGGCGCCTTTCGGACCCCGTGATGTCAAGCCGACCCCAACCGGTCGAATGGTTGTCGAAGCGGCCTCGGGCCGGATGCCTGCTTACGTCAATACCGGACTCAATGTGGTCCACGTGGACGACGTGGCGACCGGTCACTTGTTGGCTTACGAAAAGGAGCCGTTGGTGAAACTTATATTCTGGGAGGCGAGAATCGGACACTCGAATGGATTCTCGAAACTGTGGCCGAACTTACCGGGCAGCGCCCGCCGCTAATTCGGCTGCCTCACTGGTTCGTGACACCCGTAGCTCACATCTGGGAAGGCGGTAACGCGCCTCAGAGGTCACGGAGAACCAATGCTCACCGTAGACAGTGTTCGGATGGCGCGCAAGCTCATGTACTTCTCAAGTGAGAAAGCGCGCCGCGAGCTTGGCTACACTCCACGGCCCGCCGTGGAAGCTCTGCGGGACGAGGTCGAGTGGTTTTACGAACACGGCTATGTTGAGCGAAAGAAAATCAAAAAGTATTCCGCTTGACGGACTCCGGCTGGAAATCACGCGCCGTGGATACCTGGCGCGGAGTCAGCGGTTGCTGTTTCCGGATTCGTCCACCGAATACCTAATCGGCAGCTCCGGCGCGAAGGCGCCATCAGTCCTTGGGCCTCGCAGGAAAACACGTAACGCCTTGAACGGGTGCTTGATCGTATCATTGACGGCTGTGGTTTCGTAACCGCAATGTGCCATGCAGTTGGCGCATTTTGGATTGTTGCCCGTGCCGTAACGATCCCAAGTCGGTTTCTTCGATCAGAGCTTTGAACGTCGGCGCGTACCCTTCGTCCACAAGCAGATAGCAGGGCCTTTGCCAACCCAACACGTTACGTGTCGGGTTACCCCAAGGTGTACAACGGTAGCTCTCGTTACCGGCGAGAAAATCCAGAAACAGGCTGGAGTGGTTAAGCCGCCACCTGCGCTCCCTACCAAGGCTGAAAATATTCCTAAAGAGTTGTTTGCTCGCCTTGCGCTGCATGAAAACATCTTGCCGAGGTGCATGTTCATAGCTGAAACCCGGAGGAAATAGTCACCCCTTCAACCCCAAGAGCCATGGCATCATCGAGAAACTCTGCCACTTCTTCAGCAGATTCCCCTTGGAATAGGGTACAGTTGATGGTTACCCGGAAGCGCCTTTGAACCGCCTTCTGAATCGCCTCCACGGCCTGGTCAAATACTCCCGTCCGGCAGACCGACGTATCATGCCGATCGCGACCGCCATCGAGATGAATCGAAAAACGTTAAATAGGGCGAAGGGACATAATCATCCATGTGTCGAGAAAGGAGTAAAGCGTTCGTGCACAGGTAGACAAACTTCTTGCGCTGAATAAAGCCACCGACGATCTCCGGCATCTCTTTGTGGATCAACGGTTCGCCTCCCGCAATCGAAACAATCGGTGCTCCACACTCGTCGATGGCGGCCATGCATTCCTCCGGGCTCAGGCGACGGTCCAAGATCTCTTCCGGATAATCGATCTTCCCGCAACCGGCGCATGCCAAATTGCAGCGAAACAAAGGCTCGAGCATGAGCACCAACGGGTAGCGCTCAACCCCCGCAGCCGCTGCCTCAGAATGTAACCCAGAACAGCCAGGCTTTGACGTAATGGAATTCCCATCGTGAACTTCTCATTAAATGAAACCGCGAGCTTTAAGTCCTACCCTTTTTCTATGTCGACACCACTATAACCTAGCTCCGAAAAGGGTCAAGGTTATTGCAAATGTCTTAAGCTAAGCTTGGATAGTGAAGAGACCCCCGTGGGCATCAGCTACTTCACGGCAAGCCCACGCAAGCCCACTGGCCTTGACGGACTCATGATTTTCCGGATAACTAAGAGGCTTACTGGAAACGGATTAAAAGTGAGTATTTGACCTAAGGAGGCAATCCGAATGAGCGACACAACGCAGCAAGGCAATACCAGTATCAAGAAATCGACGCAACGGTGGCAATCCGATGTGGTCGTCGATTTGATCAAGCAGTATGGGTTCCCGTATATCGCGCTGAATCCGGGAGCGAGCTTCCGCGGGCTCCACGATTCACTGGTCAACTTACGGCGAGAACCAGCCGCCGATGCTGCTCTGTAACCACGAGAAAATCGCCGTGCAGATCGCCCATGGTTACGCCAAGGCCAGCGGCAAACCGATGATGGCCATTGTCCATGACGTCGTCGGGCTTTTGCATGCCCCGATGGGTATCTACTACGCCTATATCGACCGTTGCCCGGTCTTTGTCGTGGGAGCCACCGGTCCGCATGGATGAGAAGTACCGCCGGCCATTCATCGACTGGATTCATACCGCCTTCGCCCAAGGCGACGTGATCCGCAATTTCACCAAATGGGACTATCAGCCGGGCAGCATCCACGGCGTGCCCGATTCCTTCGCCCGCGCCTACTCGATCATGATGAGCGAGCCCCAAGGGCCGGTTTACATGTGCTACGACTCGGCAATGCAAGAAGCCCCGCTGAAAGACGAGATGGCTCTGCCCAATTATGCGGTCAAAGTGCCATCTCGGATTGCGGCCGAACCCGCGGCCATCGAACAAGCCGCCGACCTGCTGGTCGCCGCCGACAACCCGCTCTTGCTTACTGAATACGCAGCGCGCATGCCCATCGGTTTTGAATCCACGGTGGAACTCGCTGAGACCCTCGGCGCGTCGGTTTACGATATCAACAAGCGGCTCGGGTTTCCCAATCGCCATCCCCTGAGCGTGAGCTTTCATCCGGACGCCTTCAAAGGCGTCGATCTGATCGCGGCCCTGGACGTGGTCGACTGGACCCGTGGGTCCCATAAACTGAATACTCAAACCCGCGAGATCACCGTAGTCACTGCGCCGGACTGCAAATGGATCGACGTCGGCTTTGCCGACATCGAGATCAGCAAGTGGGCCACCGATTACAACAAGCACCACAATTGGGACCTTCGGGTGCTGGGTGATAGCGCGCCTCACGATACCGGCGCTCACCGCGGCTTGCCGGAAGCGCATCGACGGCAATAAGACCCTGGTATCACGCATCGAGGAACGCAAGAAGAACATCGGAGATCGACACTACACGCCAGTGGCAAAAATGGCAGGACCAAGTCAAGGAACAGTGGAACGAGCGGCCCATGACCGAATCCCGTCTCGCTCATGAAGTCTGGCAAGTCATCAAGAATGAAGATTGGGTGCTCACCGCCAACACGTTGAAAGAATGGGTCCACAAGCTATGGGACTTCGATAAGCCCTACCGTCATGTGGGACGCGAGCTCGGCACCGGCACCCAGATCGGCATGTCCATCGGCGTTGCCCTTGCGCACAAGGGAACCGGTAAGCTCGTGGTCGATCTCCAGCCCGACGGCGATCTGATGTTCGACCTGGGCGCGCTCTGGATGCCGGTCAAGTACGATATCCCGCTGCTGGTGGTAATGTATAACAATCGCGCCTACTACAACGACTGGGCCCATCAGATCCACATGGCGCACCAGCGCGGCACCGATCCGGCGCGAGCCTACATCGGGATGGATCTCGAAGCGCCGCCACCGGACTTCGCCCATATCGCGAAGGGCCTGGGGTGGCATGCCGAAGGTCCCATTGAAGACCCCGCAGCCGTCGGCCCTGCTTTGAAACGCGGCTATCGAGCAGGTCAAGGCCGGCAAGCCGGCGCTGGTGGACACCGTGGTATGGCGGCGCGGTGAAAACGCAGTAACGTAGCGAAGCAATCGCAAAGCAGCCAGAGAAGTTATTACCGCAAAGGACGCAAAATCAGCAAGGAAGAAAATTCTTCATGAACTTGCGTCGCTCTTCGTGGTGCAACATAAACATTGAACCAACCGAAGGAGGAAAGTTACATGGCAAAGCCAGCCCCGAAAGTAGAAACCGTTAAAAAATCCGATCGGCGATGGCAATCGGATATCATCGTCGACATGATCAAGCGCTACGGCTTCGAGTATATCGCGCTCAACCCGGGGGCGAGCTACCGCGGGTTGCATGACTCGCTGGTCAACTACGGCGAGAACGACCCGCCGATGCTGCTTTGCCAGCACGAAAAGATCGCCGTCCAGATCGCCCACGGCTATGCTCGCGCCACAGGGAAGCCGATGATCGCCATCGTGCACAATCTAGTCGGTCTGCTGCACGCGCCGATGGGCATCTACTACGCCTATCTCGACCGCGCACCGGTCTTTATCGTCGGCGCCACCGGGCCCATGGCCGAGCCTAAACGCCGTCCGTTTATTGACTGGATCCACACGGCCAATGGCCAAGGCGAAGTGATCCGCAATTTCGTCAAGTGGGATTACCAGCCGACCACCGTCGACGGCGTGCCCGGCGCTTTCGCACGGGCTTACTCGGTCATGATGAGCGCGCGCCAGGGACCGGTCTATATGTGCTACGACGCTGGCCTGCAGGAAGCCCAGTTGGATCATGACGTCGAAATGCCGCCCTCCGGCGCGATAGACGTTCCGGCAGCTCCGTCCGCAGATCCCGCCGCGTTGGAAAAGGCGGCCAACACTCTGGCCGCCGCCAATCGAGGTAGCCGATCATCGCCGATTTCGCCGCCCGGCCGCCGCACGGCTGGAATCATGTTGTCGAGCTGGCGGAGACTTTGGGCGCCTCGGTGTGGGATGTGGGCTCCCGCCTCAACTTCCCCAGCGATCATCCGCTCAACCTGACTTCGGATCCCGAAGGCTGCTACAAAGACGTCGATGTCGTGCTGACCCTCGACATTGCCGACTTCGAAAAGCCAACCCACGTGCGCGACATCGCCACACGCACCGTCGTCAGCAAGGTTCCGGCTAATGCGATCTGGATCGATATCGGTTTTACCGACATTGAAATCAGCAAATGGTCGATGGACTATGCCCGGCCGTTCTACGCGCAGCAGCGCATGACCGCCGATCCGGTCACTACCGTGCCGCAATTGACAAAGCTACTGAGAGGCCGTATCGCCAACACTCCGGGGCTTGCAGAGAAGATCGCCAAGCGCACTGAAGAGATCGGCAAGCGCCATGCGGAAACCCGCGCCAAATGGCGCAAGCAGGCCGAGGAGCATTGGGATTCAAAACCAATGACCGTACCACGCCTCGCGCTGGAAGTGTGGGACGCGATCAAAGGAGAAGACTGGGTCCTCACCACGGGGGACTTGGGCAGCTGGGGAAAGAAGCTTTGGAATTTCGATCGGCCCTATTGCCACGCCGGCCGCGAGCTCGGCACCGGCACCCAAATAGGGTTGTCATTGGGGGTTGCCTTGGCCAACAAAGGAACCGGACGGCTGGTCGTCGATTTGCAGCCGGACGGCGATCTCATGTTCGATGCCGGCGCGCTCTGGATCGCGGCCAAATACCAAATCCCAATGCTCGTCGTGATGTTCAACAATCGCGCCTACTACAACGACTGGAACCATCAGCTCGTGCTGGCTCGAACCCGCGGCACGGATCCCAACCGCGCGCACATCGGCATGGACCTCTTCGGCCCCGATCCGGATTTCGCCGGTCTCGCGCGATCCATGGGCTGGTACGCCGAAGGTCCAATCGAAAACGCCGACGACCTCCAGCCCGCGCTGAAACGCGCCATCGAGCAAGTCAAGCAAGGTAAGCCCGCCCTCATCGACTCCGTCTGCGACCGCCGCAACCACGGCTGAGAATTGAACTCACTCCCCGCGCCGTTACACGGCGCGGGGATTCCCTTTCAAAAGAAGCGCGTATCAATTCGCATTCGGGACACTCAAGGAGGAAAAACCAATGGATGCCGTCGAAGCTCTCAAAGAAAAATGCTGCTGGTCTGCAAGGTGCTCCAAAACCAGGGCGTGGTGGACGTCTACGGACATGTTTCCGACGCGCCTGTCCGGGGAGCGCATCCTCAGCACGCCGCATATGCCGCCGGGCAAGGTCGCGTTACGGGACCTGATTATCCTCGATATGAACGGGAAGAAGCTCGAAGGCTTCGGCGAACCCAACGGCGAAACCGCCATGCACACTTCGATTTACCGGGCGCGGCCCGACGTACAATGCGTCCTGCACTTCCACCCGGACGAGGTCGTGGCGGTGAGCATTGCCGGACAAGGCATCAAGGTTGTCGCCAATTGCGGGGTGCATTTTTATCGCGGCACGCCGATCTACGACTCCCCGGTACTGATCCGCACCGACCAGCTGGGAGACAAGGTCGCCGCAACCCTCGGGGATCGAAACGCGGTGCTTTTGCGCGGGCACGGCGGGACGGTAGTCGCCAATGACCTCGACACGTTGCTGCGGCTAGGACTCGATCTGGTGCGCACGGCCCGAATTCAAATCATGGCAGCCTCGCTAGGACCGGTGAAAACCCACTCCCAAGAAGAATGCGAGCAAATGGTCAAATTCCACGACCGGCCGCACGCCAATCGTCGCTATGTCGATTACTATATTTCCGAGGTCGTCGACTGACGGATAACAACCCACTGTCGATAGCTGGCCCGTATTGCCGATGGCCTCAGGGTGAGCCCTCCGAGTCGAAGGCGATAGGCCTGTGCTCATCAGAGTTCCATCCGTTCAAATAGTTCAAATCGTTCCAAACGTTTTGAACGGCGAACCGGCTTGAACGTTTTGAACCCAACTCACCGGAAGCTCATCCCTTGATCGACACCGCGTCGTGGTTTTTCCTCGAGCAAGAATAATCCAGCTAGTCAACTTCCTGCGTCCTCTCCGGCATCAGGCACGGAGCAATGGACGCAGGATACGAAGATCGCGAATCTTTTCCAGCATCCAGATGGCATCGCACAGCTTGCGTGCCCGAGACCTTGCCGAGAACCGGGGCCATCAGGCTCATAGCTCTTTTCGTCGACTTCGGCTCGCGTCATGGGGTTCTCGGCGGTCCCGCGGACAGCCTTGGTATGATGCCTGAGCTTACGCCCGTCGCTTAGGCTCACCTCGACGATTCCTTGCCGGCTCGGCATCGCCGCTGACAGCGCGTCGTCGCCGCGGAGCTCGATGCGGCTGCGCAGCGCCAGCACCTTCCGGTCGCGCATGCGCTTTTGGTCGTGGGACGATGCGAAGGTGACCTTGCCGTCGATCAACATGATGGCGCACATGTGCTGGATGCAGATGTCGGGCATGAGCGCGGTTGTCGACGGTATTCGCACCCTGGTGCGCCACCCGCACCACGAGCTCTCTCGACGTCTTCCGCTTTGATTTGGTGCTCGCGGATGAGATCGCGCAGCGAATCGAGCGGCGCCTGGATCGGCGAGCCCACCGACCAGCGCTTGATGTTGGTGTTCATGATTTCGTAGATCGTCGCCGAGGCCGCGCGTCAGCACTGCGGGATCCGGCTTGCGGCCGTAGGCCACGAAGAAGTTGCGCTCGCCCGCGAACACGTCATCGACGCCCGTGAAGCCATGAGCCACCATGGTGGCCGCCGCGACGCCGTTCCGAGCCGGCATGCCGCCGAAGTCGAATGCCTTTTCAACGTGCTCGCCGTCGCGCATCCAGCACGAGATGCCCGACGCTTGCTGCGCAGTGAATGAGAGCAGATGGCGCACCTGGCGCTCCCGCAGACCCGCCAGCGCGCCCGCCGCCGCCGCGGCGCCGAACATCGGCCCGAAGCTGTGGGTCGAATGGCCGTCGTTCGCGGAACTCGTAGGCGTCGAGCGATTGGGTCAGCCGGCAGCCGACGTCGTAACCGAGCGCGACGGCTCGCGACAAGCGCCGCGCCGTTGCGCCGCTCCCGCTCGGCCATAGCCAGCGCCGCCGGGCACGATGCCGCAACCTGGATGCGTCAGCGACGGCGCATGCGAGTCGTCGGTTTCGTCGGCGTGGGCGAGCATGCCGTTGGCCAGCGCGGCATTCACAGCAGTGGTAATGATATTGCTGCCAATCACGCAGGCTTCTTTGACGCCGCCGAGGGTTTTCACGTAGCCGATCGCTTTTTTCCCGGGCGCCAGGCGCGACCCGGAAACCATCGCGGCGATCGTGTCGAGGACGTGGTGTTTGGTCTTTTCGACCACCGCTGGCAGGAAGCGGCCGGCGGAGCGCCGCTGCAATGTAGGCGCTCAGCTCGCGCATGACCGGTGAGATTGGCGAGGTCGGTTGTCTGTTCATATGAGAGCGATTTTAAGATAGCGCAAAAAGGATTGGATCGACAGAGAAAGCACATTGCCATGATACCGCGCCTGGTGGTAAGGTCGCTGAAGAAACAAGGGGTGACTTATGACCGAAACCGTGACTGTGGATATTCCCTATACTTTCGACACAGGCGAGAAGCTCGTCAACGAGACGTTCGGCCCGAACAATATTCGCCGGCGCAAGACAGGAACCCACGAACTGAAGCAGGTTGTGGTCCGTAATGGCCGGCTGCTCGCCGGCCAGCTTTCGCTGGACGAGCAGGGCTTCGTATTCGTCGAGCACAAGACTAAGGTGACGGACTTCTTTGACCGCGCGCAGTTGGAGTCGGTGTATTACCCGGAGGTCGAGCAGTTGATCAAAAACGCGTCGGGAGCTTCGCGTGTGGTAATCTTCGATCACACCTTGCGCTCGGGCGACGAAGCTGAGCGAGAAAGAAAAGCTCATCCGGGAGCCGGTGCTCTCGGCGCACAACGACTACACGGAATGGTCGGGTCCTAATCGTGTCCGTGAGATTCTTCCCGACGAAGCCGAAGCATTACTGGCGCGCCGCTTCGCGATCATTCAAGTGTGGCGGGCGATCAATCAGCCGATCCAGGCCAATCCCTCGCCATTGCCGACGGCAAGAGTATAGGTATGGAAGATCTCATCGTGGCCGAGCGCCGCTACCCCCACCGGGTGGGACAGACGTATCGGCTAAAGTATAACCCCAACCACCGTTGGTTTTGACTTTCCTGAGATGCGGCGCGACGAGGCTCTAGTATTCAAAGTATACGACTCGGAAAAGGACGGCCGGGCCCGGTTTCACACCTCACACATCTTTTGGGGACCCACGTCTCCTCCAAATGCTTCACCGCGGCAGAGCATCGAGGTGCGTGCTTTGCCGGCCTTTTTCGCGCCTTAGATGAAGAATGGAGCATTGGAGTACGGAGTATTGGAGTGTTGGGTCCTAAATGCATCACTCCATTACCTCATCAATCCAGTACTCCAACCTTTGCTGCCTAGGTGTCTCGCTCGCTCGTCGGTCCAACCTCCCCGGTGCACCAAGGGACGAACGCCTTCATTTTGCACGTTGCCCCGTTGGCCGCGAGCTCCTGCTCGAAGATCTTGTGGATCTCGCGGTCTTCGTCCTCGTATTCGACCTGCCAGCCGCCCTCCTTCATACTTCGGTCCGCATATTCTCCGCCGCCGCCGCGAGGTGAGTTGACACCCATATCGCCCGGGCGGAGAGCGAGGTAGCGCGCGCGAGTGGTTCCGGAATTGAAGTGCTGATGGATGCAGTTGTCGCTTGGGACGGTGACCATCGAGCCGAGCTGCCAGTCGCACTTGATCATGTCGGAGCGGTCTTCCTTGGTCCAGATCAAAGAGTAACCACCGGTGCCGCTTAGCAGTACCAGATGCGCGCCGGGCCATGGCGGTGAGCCTTCTTGTAAGTGCCAATAGGAAACTCGGAGATGTGACTCTTGGTGTTGTTGTCGGCCATCTCCAGCATCGCGTTGATACCGCCGGCGCCCCGCTCCTTCCATCCATAGAGCAGCATGTCCGGCGCGTTGGCGATAAAGTTGGACTCCCATATCCGCCGGTTGTAGAGCTTGCCGTTACCATTGAAGTAATTTTCTTCACCCGCGTAACGGCCGCTAAACCGGAAATCGCAATTGAAAATAAATTTGCTGTCCCGGAACAAGCGCATCATCGGCGGCGCGTTGGTCACGGCAATGTAACGGGTAGGCTCATTGCCGCTGCCGTTGAAGTTTTGGTACCAGCGCATTGAGAGGAATCGAGAAGAGACTCCCGGCTTGCCACTCAAAACTTTTCTTCTGCTTCTCTTCTTGCCAGATCGTCGTTGCGCCACGGCCCGAAACCACATAGATCGTGCGCTCGTACATGTGATGCTCCGGCTCGGACTTGCCTCCTGGCTTGATCTCGACGACGTGACAGTCGTTGGGCATGTGGCGGTTGGCGATGTGGACGACGGCGCCACTGCCACCCTTACGCTCCCAAGGGCCCAGCTCGATTTTCGCTAAACTCGGGAAGTAGAACTCCTCATGCACCTTCACACCTTCCTGCTCCAAGCCATTCCGTGTACGGGTCAGCTTTTGTGTAATCTTTAAGCCCATCCTTCGGAGTTTGGGCGACCTTCATATCGGTGCCTAGCATTACCATGATTGAATCCTCCTCTCAGAAAATAATAACCGGGCCATGGAATGGTGTCCATCGCCTTGTTTGCCAATATCCGGTATCGACCTCGTTTGTCAACGATATTGCATCCGGGAATACTTTCTCTAAAATCTGTCAGGAACCGCTGCCTGAAGGACAGGCCGGAGGGCGGTCTCTTTGAGGAAATTTAGAGTTTGTTCTCTGACGCTCTGCCTCGGCGAGGAAATGGCCATTTTCCGGATAGATGACAAGCCGATGGGGAGTTCCCACCGCTTTCAGTCGATCCCGCAGCAACAGCGCTTGGTTCACCGGTATGAGCGTATCCTGGCCGCCGTGCAGGATCAGCGTCGGCGCTCGCCATCGCGAGGCTTCGCCAAGAAGGTTCAACAGTTTTGGATTGGCGTCGCCGTTGGGGTTGATCAACTTTCGCACCCAAACACTCGACGTGTCACGGTAGAGCATATCGAGATCATAGGCGCCCGAGTAAAGCACCGCTCCACTCACTCCTTGCACTTCATTCAGCATCGCCGCGGCTACCACAGCGCCGCGGGAAACTCCATAAAACATTACATGGCTGCCATCCACCCATCTGAGTTGCTTGGCCATCGAGAGGCCGTCCTTGACGACCTGCCGGGTCGTTCCTCAATCGAGCCTCGGGGAATTTCAGTTGAACCGTAACCCGGCAATGAGATAGCCAAGCCGGCGAAGCAATTCTCCCGCGCAAGAGCTTCGGCGGTGGACAAAACCTGTTCGGCACCCCTGCCTATGAGGCTGTGCCCATGAAGTAGAATGACCAATGGGAAAGGACCATCACCCCGCGGCCGGGCGACGTACGCTTCCACATTTGCCGCCGGCGCTGCGATAAAAGATACGCGTGGTGAGCTCGTCGTCGAGGAGTTTAGTTGCTTAAACGGAAGTTCCGGCACGCCGGTACACGCAAACAAAAAACAAAGCCAAGACCGATAATCCCGCTTTAAAATTCATTATCTGTTCCTAACATTCCTGCTCGCAATAACAAATGGTGCCGTGATCTCGCATTCAAGGTACAAAAGATCGTGGTCTCTGATATAATAGCTGGCGATTATCAACTTTCCAAACCCTTAGACTGAGTGCGAACTCGTTCATGAGCCGGGAATTTTCTTGCAGCCAGCCATTGAGCTCATCCTAGACGAACAAGATTTGTAAACCTGACCACACGGAGCCAAAAAGAAATGTCTAAAGCTATGCTGAAGTCCAACGCCGCGACCACCGAGACCCAGCCCCCGAACCGAAGGTGGCCGTATCCGCGGCCGAGATGGGGGCTCGGCAGCGGGAGATTTCCGTTTCCGAGTTCTTTACCAAGAACCGTCACTTGCTGGGCTTCGACAATCCGCGAAAGGCACTGCTTACCTGTGTCAAAGAGGCCGTGGATAATGCGCTTGACGCCTGCGAGGAAGCGGGCATTCTGCCGGAAGTAGTGGTCAAGCTGGAAGTGGCGCTTCAAACGGGGAGGCGCCGCCGCCCCGAGCCAGGCGAACCGGTTTCGGATAACGGTGATCGACTACGGCCCGGGCATTGTCCGTCAACAGATTCCGCCGATATTCGCCGAAGCTTCTTACGGGTCCAAATTCCACCGGCTGCGCATGAGTCGCGGACAGCAGGGCATCGGCATATCGGCTGCCGGCATGTATGCGCAACTGACAACCGGCAAACCGGTACAGATCACCTCGCGCACCAGCGCGCGGGCACCCGCTCACTACTTCGAAGTCCAGATTGATACCAAGAAGAACGAGCCGCGGATTCTCGAGCGAAAACAGATCGATTGGGAGAACCATCGCGGAACCCAGGTGACCCTCGAAATCGAAGGCCGCTACCAGAAGGGGCGGGCCTCTGTGGACGAGTATCTCGAGCAGGTTGCCATTGCCAATCCGCACGTCAAGCTCGTCTACCACACCCCGGAGGGAGAAACCAAAGAATATCCCCGGACGATCCAAGAGCTGCCGCCTCAGCCGCGTGAAATCAAGCCGCACCCCTACGGTATCGAGTTCGGTATGTTGTTAAAAATGCTCCACGATACCAAGAGCCACTCGCTGGCGGGATTTCTGTCCAGTGACTTCAGCCGGGTTTCCTCAAACCTCGCCCACGAGATCTGCAAGGCCGCGAAGATTTCGCCGGACACGCGACCCCGAAACGTTCACGGCACCGCTGCTGAGACACTCTATAAAACGATCCAGTCCACTAAGATCATGGCGCCGCCGAGCAACTGTATTTCGCCCATCGGGGAAAAGGCGATCCTCCATGGCCTGTATAAGCAAATCAAAGGAGATTTTTATACTGCGGTGACCAGGCCGCCGGCGGTTTACCGCGGCAATCCCTTCATCATCGAGGCGGGGCTGGCTTACGGCAAGGGCCTGAACACGCGGCGGACAAACCCGAAGATCCAAAGATTCCGCTCGCTGAAGGCGAGCAGCAAGACGATGACAATGAGCTAGCCAGAGTCATTCGTTACGCTAATCGAGTTCCCTTGCTCTATCAGCAGTCTGCCTGCGCGACGTTCAAGGCGGTGCTCGACACCAGCTTGGCGCAACTACGGTGTGGCCCAATCCAGAGGCGCTCTACCTGCCGGTCCCATGGTGATTTTCGTTCACATGGCCTCGGTCTGGGTGCCGTTTACCAGCGAATCGAAAGAAGCGATCGCGGATTACGATGAGATCCGGAAGGAAATCAAGCTCGCCCTGCAAGAGTGCGGGCGAAGGCTTGGGGTATTTTTACGACGCCGTGAGCGGGCCAAAAGCGAGTTTCGCCGGCGCAATATCTTCGAGCTCTACATCGAAGAAGTCGTCGAGGCGTGCAGTCGCCTCAAGGGTGGAAAACTCGCCAAGGAAAAACTCAAAGACCAGCTACAGAGGATCGCCTCAAAACGGACCGGCGGCCAGAAGACGGACGAACTATTGGGACATGATGGCGGCGGACCGGAAGGTCTCCCCCACTCGATCATCGTTACCGCCGAAGGAACCCGAAGGAGATGCGCCGGTTCTGAACGGTGATAAGGCGAGTGATAGCGCACCTTCGGAAGAACTCCCGCTAGACGTGAAGAGAATCCGGAGTCGCCCGCACGGCCTAAAGGAAGGCAAAATCTACGAAGGCTACGAAGCCTACCAAGTCTACGGGCAAGAAGAACCCGGCGAAAGTTCAACCAACCAGCGCGAAGCAAATGACTCTGGGCTTTGAAACCGCTGGAACAAGCGCGAAACGTAGCCAAAAGATAGGAAAGAGACATGGCGCAAAAAAGCTAAAAATAACGGAGCAGTGGAAAAAAGCTCGTGGGCGTGGCCGATGTCGTCATTACCGCCGCGCAGCGGAGCAAGGACCCGGCCCTTTCGATTCCCGTGCGCAGTCTCGCCAACGTTAATTTCAATGAGAAGCGGGGCATCATCGAGATGGGCCGCAGGAAGCAAGCGCGCACGTTTTCAACGTCGGCATGGCTAAGAAGTTCATGCAGACCGTACTTGTGGCCGATGCCCTCGCCGAGTTGCAGCGAGCGAACCTGACGACCTCGCTTCGCGAAATCTACTACCGTACCAAGCACACGATCAAGAATTCGCACGAAAACACATTTGACGGCCAGAACGAGTCCGACCCGCTTCATCGAAGACCTTGAAGTTACGTTGGAAGCGCTGCGCGAAGAGCTCCACGTGCGCGCCGAGAACTCCGGCACCGTCGTCGGACCGTTGGTGTTGGTCGATGACGGCGATCGGGTGGACTGCACCAGGCTGGGCAAAGGCGGTTATTCCGTCCCCTCCATCGTCGAGCCGGAATACATTCAGATCAGCAAATGCACCGCGGACTTTGTCCTCCTGGTTGAGAAAGGAACCCAGTGGAACCGTCTTTCGGAAGACAAATTCTGGCGCCGGTACAACTGCATCCTGCTCACGGGCAACGGCCAGCCGCCCCGCGGTGTCCGGCGCCTGGCGCGCAGGCTGCACGAAGAATACAATCTTCCCGTTTATGTCCTCGTCGACAACGATCCCTGGGGCTACTATATCTACTCGGTCATCAAGCAGGGATCGATCAATCTGGCTTTTGAAAGCCAGCGCATGGCCATTCCCAAGGCCAAGTTCATCGGCTTCTCCAGCGCCGATCCCGATCGCTACGGACTGCCGCGCAACGTCGGCATCAAGCTCAACGACAAAGACATCAACCGGGCAAAGGAACTCGATGAAGTATAAGTGGTTTCAGAAAAAGAGTGGCAAAATGAAATCAAAGGGATGCTCTCCACCGGTCTCAAGTTCGAGCTCGACGCCCTCGCCAACAAAGATTTTCAGTATCTGACCAAGACCTACCTTCCCAAAAGCTCAAAGATAAAGATTGGTTGGATTAGCGTGAAGCGGGCGCTCAGCTTGGTGGAATCTGAGTCGAGTATTTTCTTTTCCCGCTAACTTGTTGAGCGGTAGAAATCTGCCCGCCAGCTCGCTGCGATCCTCCCTGATCCTATTCTGAATCCTCTTTTCTCTGTCATTCCGAACCGATGTGAGGAATCTTTCTTACTCCGAATTCCAAGATTTCTCCTACTGTCGAAAATGATACGATCGACTCTTGAACGAACCTCAACGTCAGCTGACACCGTTATCTCTTGTATCAATTACCGATTCAGTTATAAATTTTTACCAGTCAGGATAGGCGTTTGCTCAATTTATCAACGGCGTCTAAGGAGGACGGAATGAAAGATTCAGATAAGGTTGCCCAACGCTTGGCGCTGCTTGAAGGAGTAGATCTTTCGAAAGCGGACCTAGAATCCATCGCCGCCGAGATCGAGGATTTTGAGAGGGTGGTGGCCGAGCTGGAAGAGTTCGGTCAAGAGCACCCCATGGATTTCACTGCAGGTCCAACCTCCGGGCAAAAGGCTTGATTATGGCTTTCAATCACATTCTTGAATTGAATTTGACCGACCTTCTCGGCCTCATTGCTGCGCGCGAGCTCTCATCGTCGGAGGCAACGAGGGCCGCTCTGGCGCGTCTGGAGCAGCTTGAAGATAGGCTCAATGCCTTCATCACTGTTCTTCGCGAGCAAGCGCTCGCTGAAGCAAAGAAGGCGGATGAAGAAATCGCTCGCGGAGACTATCGCGGCGCTCTTCACGGGATTCCCGTTACGATCAAGGACATGTTTGAGATGGCCGGGGTGCTTACTACAGGGGGTTCAAAGATTTTGGCGGAGTGGGTTCCTGAGACGGACTCGGCATTAGTGGAACGGCTGCGAGCTGCCGGAGCGATCATCATTGGAAAGACCAATCCTGGACGAGTTCGGCCATGGCGGCACGTCGACGCTCTCCCACTTCGGCCCGGTCCATAACCCGTGGGACATCGAGCGCATCGCGTGGCGGGTCCAGCGGTGGCTCAGCGGCCGCCGTTGCAGCGGGAATAGGGCCCTCTCTTACGGCACCGAGACCGGTTCATCAGTACGCCGCCCGGCATCATATTGTGGAATCACCGGCTTCAAACCAACCTTCGGTATCATCAGCCGGCACGGCTCGTTCCGCGGCGCCTGGAGCCAGGACCATGTCGGGCTCTTCGCCCGTTCAGTGAAAGATATCGCGTTGGGATTGGACCCGGTCGCCGGGTTACGACCCGCGGGATCCGGCGAGTGTGCACCAAGACAATCCGAGCTACGCGTCACGGCTCGACGCAAACGTGAAAGGGCTGAGAGTCGGCGTGCTCCGACGTTTTCTCGAGGAGTGAATCCCGCAGTGAGACAGGCATTTGATGCCGCGCTCAAAGTCCTTGCTAGCGCAGGATGCGAGATCATCGACCTAGACGTTCCGGAGATCACGCTACGCGGCGATGACCTCGATGATGACCAGCTCCGCCGAGAGCGCTGGCAATAACCGCCGCTGGGTCCGGGAGCACTATCATGATTTCGTTCCTCACGTGAGCCGGGGCTTGGCAGTGGGCATGACCATCACCGCCTCCGAGTACCTCACGGTCCAGCGCGCGCGCCACCGCATCCGCGAGGCGCTGCGCCGCACCGTATGAGAAGGTGGATATTATCGCCTCGCCGACGACCAGCAGAGTTGCGCCGCTCCTGTCGGAAGGGCTCAAGGGCAATGGCGACGACACCCGTCATGCGAGTTACAATCATTCAAATCTCTTGCGCTTCCCCAGTATGCTCGGGTTGCCGGGCTGCTCGCTTCCTTGCGGGATTAATCCGGAAGGCCTGCCCATTGGGCTGCAACTCGTCGGCGGTTGGTTCGCTGATCAGACCGTCTTGAATACCGCGTTAGCGTACCAGAACGCGACAGACTGGCACACGCGCCGTCCTGCAACAGCCAGTGTGTAAAACCCAACGCAGCTACTAAAGCGGCAAACAAGTCGGAATGACTCGCGCTAAGACGCCAAGACCGCTAAGTGACGGGACAGGCGCCCGTCATCCCGAGCGAATGCGAGGGATCTGAGAAGGATTTCTCCTTCGGTCGAAATGACAACGCGTGCCCTTTGCGCCTTTGCGGGAGAAATCTTTCAATCTCTAAGGAGTATCGGATGGCTCAGAAAAAACCGAAGTCAGCCGCAGGAAATTTTGAAGCAGAGCGCCGCGCTTGGCGTTGGCGCCGTGATGGGGTCTTACCTTTACCGCGACGCTTCCGCGGCTTCCCGAGACCGCGTCACCATCTATCAGAACACCGGCGCCGACTCCATCAATCCCTACAATCAAAGCTCCGGTTCAATCTATGGCAATTGGCAGCATGTCATAGAGCCGCTCATCGAGCTGGACTACGCAAGAAAGGCTTGGGTCGGCGTCCTCGCCGAGTCGTGGGAATTTCAGGGAAAACGATGGGTGTTCAAGCTGAAAAAGGGCATCAAGTTTCACAACGGCGCGCCGCTGACCTCAAAAGACGTCGTGTTTTCGGTCGAAAAGATGCGCGATGAAAAAGGCGGCAGCTTACAGGCGTCAAATTTCAACGACGTCACTGAAATACAAACCCCGGACGATCAGACCGTTATCTTCGTCACCAAGCAACCGCTGGCGATTTTCTTGGATCGATTGAGAAACCGTTTCATCGTCAGCAAGGTCGCCGGCGACAAGTACGGCGATCAGTTGTATCAAAATCTAGTCGGCACCGGCCCTTATAAATTTGTCAGCTTCCAGCGCGGCGGCAACCTGGTTTTCACCCGCAACGACGACTATTGGGGCGGCAAAGCAGCGATCAAAGAAGTGGTCTTTCGCAAAGTCACCGAAGATGCCGCGCGCCTCGCGGCATTGGAGTCAGGCCAGGCGGATTTCATCAACGCCATCCCGGTCCATGAAGTGGCGCGATTGCAGCGTCATCCGCGCGTCAGAGTCGATCAAGATCGAAGGCTTGGAGATGTATTTTCTGATGATGAATGTCGCCCATAAGCCCTTCGACAACAAGCTGGTGCGTCAAGCGGTGAATTACTCCGTCGATGCGCCGGCCATAGTCAAAAATATTTTTGATGGCATCGGTTATACGATCGAGGGTCCGGTTGGACCCCGCGTCATCGGCGCCGATCCGAAACTGAAACGCTATCCTTACGATCCCAAGAAGGCAAAGGAACTATTGGCGCAGGCAGGCTATGCCCAAGGCTGCGATGTGCAGCTCTATTATTCAGCCGGTCGGTATCCGAAAGACCGCGAAGTATGTCAGGCGGTGGCCGCCCAAATGGTCAAAGGCGGTTTTAGAGTGGAGCTCATCTCTCAGGAATGGGTTCTGTTCTGGGGGCCGGAAGGCGTGAACGGGGGCAAGCTGCCTTTCTACTACAACAACCGCGGCTCGTTGACGGATGCGGATACGTTTTACGACCAGTATTTTCGCACCGGCACGACCAAGCGATGTAATTACAGCAATCCGGAGTTGGACAAACTCATCGACGAGCAGCAAAAGATTCCGGACATCAAAAAGCGCGTTGTCTTGCTACAGCAGGCCGGGAAGATTCTCATGGAGGATGCGCCGTTCGTGCCGCTCTACAATCTCGCGTCTATCTACGGCGCGGCGAAGAATCTCGCGTGGAAGATGAGACCCGATGAGAAGGTGCTCGGCTGGGACATGAAGATCGTATAGACCGGCCCAGGTGGCCTTCGGTGCGTAGCGCGGAATGCCGTGTCGGCGCAGAGGACCGGCTAGTTCTTCTTGGGAGACTGAAAGATTTCGCGAGCCTTCGGCGCAGCCCCGCGTCCCCTCCGGCAGAAGATCGAACTTTGTGGTGTCGTCGGTATTTTTAAGATTTTTCGCCCTTGGTCGTTTTCGTGCATCGAGAGCAGTATCTTCTCAAGGCGGTCGGCCAACGCTGGAGAAAATCCTTTCGGACGGAGACCAAGTGGCGTGGGAGTCGCTCGGTTTCCGCCAGGATGATGATGTCCGATCTTTTCTTCTCGTCAAGTCTCGCGTAGTCGTCATCACTGAAGGCTCCAGCCGCCGCCTTCTTGGTGAGCACCCAATCGACGACTTTTTCTTGAGAGCCGGCAAAGAGATAACCGATGTCTGTTGCTAAAGCCTCAGGGTTAAATCGACTCTTGTCGATGAACTTGAATCCCTTCCGCGTCAGAAAATGCCTCGGCAGAAAGTGGCCTGAAGTGGAGTCTGGACTTTCGAAAACGAGGACTTTGCCTCTGAGGTCTTCGAGGCGATTTATTTCGCCGTTTTCTTGGTAAAAATGAGGCTTCGATATTCCGCCATGCCTCCCTTCCAACGTCTCAGCATTAGCTTCGCAACGCCTTGCACGTCATTGACGAGATAGGTCGGATAGGGACTCTCCATGTAAAAATCGACCTTCTTCTGTTCGATGAGCCTGGCGAGCTGAAACGGCGTGGGAGCGATCACGACCTTGCCCTCGATGTCCGATGCGGACGTGAGCTTGCCTGCGACGTAGCGCACAAAATCGCTAAAATGGTCGGCGATCAAGGTCTGATTGATTTCGGAGACGATTCCTAAAGAGAGTGTTTGAGCCTTCACCCTCTCCAGCGCCTGCCCGCGGCGTTCGCGGCAAAGAACCCACAAACCAGAGCGGCGATTGCGGGCAAGACTGAGAGCTGACGCGCGTGCATCCTCATAATCATGTGGCCGAAGCGTGGACTTCGAACTGCACCGAAGTCTTATATAGAAGTGGAACGCACCTTGGCAAGCGGGGGAGCACAGGCACGAGAGTAGGTAGCAAGGTCAACGACAAAGATGCCAATCTTGCGAACTGCTGGAATACGTTGGTTTCAGAAAAGCAATCCTTCGCCCAGATTTGAAACCGGTGCGAGCACAGATATTTATTCCACCGGCGATCTACTAGCCTTGTTCCCAAATTAGCACACAAGATATGGTTATCCCATGCAGGTCATTTTGGTGAAAACACTGAAGTTATTTGAAGGCATAAACCGGTTTTCAGGTCGCCGAAAACGTACGGCGATTACAACTGCTACTGTAAGGAGGAAATTCGTATGACTACCCTTCGTATTGCCAGCGTCAATGGCGAATGGATGAACAATTGGTTCACGAGTGACGGCATGCCGGCCGCGTTCGTCCGCTTCGTTCAAGCTCCCTGGAGAAAACATTTCAAACTCGACGGACAAGACGGCTTCCAAGCTCGCGGGTGAAATCGTGGCGATCGATCCTGACGTTTTGGCCATCGAGGAAGCTCCGAGCCGCCAGGAAGAGCTCGATCTGTTCGTCAGCCAATACTTGTCAGGGGCCCGCCGGCCCAACTTATAACGCGATCCTGGGCGACTCTGGAGGAGCCCAGAAACTCGCCGTTCTGTACAAATCTGCCGCCGTGACCGCTTCTCTTGCCCCAGGCGACTCCATCAAGACCCTCTTGGATCCATGGGAAGCGGACCCTGACGGCGATATGTTCCTCGGACCTTACCAGTTCACGCGAACACCTTTGGTAATCAATCTTAGCGCCGGATCACACGCGTTTCAGCTCGTCGTGATGCACACGAAGTCAAACTTCGTGAACGAAGGGCAAGCGATGTGGAACGATCCCGCGCGCCGGCAGGAGTACGTCATTGCTGCGCTGAAGGCGCGTCGGCGGAACGCGACGGAGGGCATGCGCACCCGGCAATATCTCGATGAACGATTGGCCGTCGATGAAAACGCGCGCATCGTCGTGCTCGGAGACCTGAATGACGGGCCGGGGATGGATTACTTTGAAGAGCTATACCTCGCGCACAATGTGACTGACATCCTGGCTGGCTCTGTCTTCGAGCCGGAACGGATCTTCGTTCATGCTCAGCATGATGTATCCCCAGACAAGCGGTTTACGGCGATATTTGACGATTTTGTCTCCACACTGCAGAAGGGCAAGAAACTCCTGCTTGACCATATATTGCTTTCACCAGGATTCGACAGCGACAGCGGCTTGCAGAGAAAACGTGGATCGGGAACTATCCATCACATCGAGTACGAGGCTCAACTAAAGAACAAAGGAAAGAAACGCGAGGATCGTCCCTCGGATCACCGGCCAGTGAGCGTCTTGTTGGAGTATTGATACGGCGCGCCCGTCAGACGACAAGTTTCTTGAACTCGCAGAAATGGAATCCGAAATCGTTAGAACGTTGAACATGCAATCTTTGAACATAGGCCACGACCTCTGTTATAGTTCTTGCGCAGAATTCGGTCGTGTGTGAATGACGGAGCCGCACAATGATGCGCGATTGCAAGACCTGTTTCCGTTTTCAGAGGCGCAAGGGGTTCAAATGAGAAATTTCATAAATTCGTCTGAGAGTGTCCCCTTACAACGTCATCCTCGAAGAGTTCCGGAAGTGCGGAGCATGACGCGGCGCGAATTCGCGGGCGCGGCGACTGGGCATGATCGCTAGCCTTCTCGGGAGCTCGGCTGGGGCCTTTGCCGGCGAGCCGCCCAGCAATCGCGGTCAAGCCACGTCCCAGCGAATCCTGCTCAAGGGCGGTGTGGTGCTGACTTTCGATGCGAACATCAGCGACTTTGAGAAGGCCGATGTGCTGATCGAAGGGAAGAAGATCGTCGTGGTGCAGCCGAATATCAGCGCCAACGCAACGGTGATAGACGCGTCGAAAATGATCGTCTTACCGGGCTTTATCGATTCGCATCATCACTGTTATCAGGCTGCTCTGCGTAACATCCAGACAAACGGCCTGCTTGAGGATTACTCGCGCGACATCGTGGGCGAAGCGACGCCGTTCTACCGGGCCGAGGACGCTTACGTCGGCGAGCTTATCAGCACCGTGCGCGCTCTCGACGCGGGCATCACGGACGATCATGGATATCTCGCAAGTGTCGAATTCGCCGGAGCATAGCGACGCTTGCATTAAAGGCTTGATGGACTCGGGTATTCGCGCGGTGTTCGCCTACGCCAGGGGTGCGGGTCCGAAAGCACAGTACCCGCAGGACCTCGAGCGGCTGCAGAAGCAATACTCTCTTCTTCCGCCGACCAGTTGCTGACACTAGCTCTGGGCACGCAACTGACACAGGACCAGTGGGCGGTGGCACGCAAAGCCGGCGTGCGAATTTTTACTCACGTGGTCGGGCGGACGGCGGGCGACACGATTTTATCTTGGGGCCGATCCGGGCTGATGCGCGCGGACAACGTCTATATCCACGCCACCGGCGTGAGCGCCGAACTGATGAAGATGATCGCGGATACCGGCGGCGGCGTGTCGATCGCGTCGCCCATCGAGATGACCATGCGCCACGGCATGCCGCCGCTCCAGCGCGTTCTCGATCATGGCATTCGCCCGAGTCTAAGCAGCGACGTCGAGACGACCATGGCCGCGGATATGTTTACGCAAATGCGCTCCGTGTTTACGTTACAACGCGCCATGATCAACGAACGTGCAATCAACGGCGAGAAGAACCTGCCAGCGCTGCTAACGGCGCGCGACGTAATCGGGTTCGCGACCGTCGAAGGAGCGAAGGTCACCGGGCTTGAGTCTAAAGTCGGCACGCTCACGCCCGGCAAGGAAGCGGATATCGTCATGCTGCGCACGGATCTTCCCAAACGTTTTGCCATTCAATAATGCCTATGGCGCCATCGTCGCCCATATGGACACGAGCAACGTCGATACTGTGATCGTGGCCGGTAAAGTGATGAAGCGAAACGGTAAGCTCGTCGGTTTCGATATGGACCGAATCGCCGACATGGCCGATCGCTCGCGCAACTACATCGTCGGCAAAGTCGGCTGGCCGCGGTCGGTTCTCGATACCAGCCGCCCTGGGCGCTGATTTCGGCGAAGGTTGAAATCGAAATCGTTCAACCTTGAACATGCAACTTTGAACAAAGCGGATGACGTGCGCGCGCTAACCAGGACTTTCAGTACCAGACGCGGAAAGCTCAAAGAGAAAGATTGGTTGGATTAGCCGGAACCGCCAACATTACGCGTTAAACCTATGGATACCAAAGCTACTGATGTCGATCTTACTCTTTCCCCCGAGAACAACTTCTGCAAGAACTTCGCCGACGGCAGCCGAGTGTTTAAACCCATGGCCGGAACACTGGAGAAGCAATAATGACCTGGGGCTGTCCGGGATAAAAATCGATAACAAAGTTAAAATCCGGCGTCGTAGTATAGAGACAACTCGCCGCCTGGTCACACGCATTTGTAATACCTGGGAGCCGACCTAGCAAATAGTCCTTATATATCGCATTTTTTTCGTCGTCGGTAATTTCTCGATCCACCTGTTCCGGAGTCGTTACATTCGCGTATTGCTCGCTGGCTATCTTAATAGTTTTGCCATCCAGGCTCGGAAATCCATAAAACATATTTTCTCCGCCGTTTTCAAAAATCCAAATAAAAATTGGCAACTTTCCCGGCAAAAATCGGGTTTGTAGACCATTCTGAACCTTAAACCAAAACATCACCTGGCGATAAACCTTGAATTGTTGAGCATACGACGGCTCAAGAAACTGCGTTACCCAAGACCCCGCTGCGATAATAAGTTTGTCTGCACCGTAAACCGCTCGATCCGTCTTGACTATGACTCCTTTATTGAACCTATCCGGATTGATAGAGAGCACCTTTTCACTGGTCTGAAGATTTGCTCCATGCCTTTTGGCAAGCTGTAGCTGTGCTTGAATACATAACTCGGGTCGCAGATACCCGGTTTCGTACTCGAAATATCCAAACTCATTCGTAACAGCAAATTGCGGGTAGCGCTTTCTTATATCCTGCGGCTCAAGAATTTCGTGGCGTATGTTGAACCGTGTTGCGCACTGAATGGTCCGAGTTAAAAATTGCGTCGATTGTGCATCATCGCGTTACTCTGCCGATTTTCTAAAATCAGACCTCCCGTAATGACCAGCAACTCCTTCCCCGCCTCTCGCTCGATTTCACGCCATAATTCATATGAACGAAGCGCTAGAGGCACGTACTCTTCGCCCTCCCCGATCGCTTGCCGAATAATGCGAGTCTCTCCATGAGAAGAGCCATAATGATGCGGTGGCGAAAATTGATCTATTCCTAAGACTCTATGACCTCGTTTGGCCAGCTGATAAATTGCCGCACTTCCCATCGCACCAAGACCGAGAACTATCGTATCAACGTTATTTCGCATCATGGCTAATGCCGTATAAGACACATGTTACATTTGCGACAAACAGTGCTAACTGGTAGCAGCATTTCGAACCATCCGGGGGCCAGGCCTGTTGTTCTTAACTCAAAGTTATAAGTGGTTTCAGAAAAAGGACTGCAGAATGAAATCAAACGGTCAGCCTGCTGGCGGTGGGGCGAAGGAATGGAATCCGAAATCGTTGAACTTTGAACCCCAATGCTGAAACCACACTTCGGTGGGCACTCGGCCCCGAACAACCGATCTTCGGGACCGCCAGTATCAGTCGGGCAGCCACGCCAGGGCGCGAATTTCGCCGAGCCGGCGCTTCAAGACCGTCCAGCTCTCGCCGCCATCGGTGCTGCGATAGATCTGCCCGAGGGTCGCAGCTGCATAGATCAGCTTCGGGTCCGCCGGGTTAGTGGCCAGGAAATAGGCCGAGCTTTCGACCTCACCGGGCAGCCCCGCATCCTCCCAGTCGACCCCGCGATTGCGGCTGCGGAACAGCCGGCCGGCCGTGCCCGGTGGGCCGTCGCCGTTGGTCATGAACATGACGCCTGTCCCGTCCGGGCGCTCGACGATGGAGCGGGTATATTGCCACGCCGAATCGATCGGGCGCATCGTCCAGCTCGCCCCGTCGTCGCTGCTGACATGCAGGCCGGCATTCGTGGTCGCGAAAAGAACGCGCTCACCGTTGTGCACCACGACAAAGCCGTGAATGTCCTGCGACTTCATCCCGTGGTCGCTTCTTTCCCACCGTTTGCCGCCGTCGATGCTCCGCCACGCGCCGTCGATTTCCACCCCGGCGAAGACGACCGATGAATCCGCGGGGTCGAACACGATCTGCGTCACCCTTGTCCAGTGTTTCCGGCCGTACGCGGCAGGGTGGCCCTCGGGAAACGGATTGTCGCCCTGATAGTAGCCGGTCAGGGCATACGGCTTCATTGGCACACCCAGATTTTGCCAGCTCTTGCCCGCGTCCTCGGAACGGTAGAGCCCCGCCGGCTGCGTCCCGGCCAGGATCACGTCGGGATTGTCCGGCGCGTAGGCTAGCGCGGTGACCAGCATCGCGTCGTCCATCGGCGACGCTATATGGGTCCAGTTCTCTTCCTCCTGGTTCAGGCAGTAGATTCCGGTATTAGTCCCGGCGAGGAGTACATGCGGTGAAGACGGATGGAGCGCCAGCGCCCAGACCTGGCTGCCGCTGTACATGCCTGTGCCGGTCGACATACGCAGGAGCGTCTCGCCGAGGTCGCCGCTGCTCCACACCGAAAGCCCGTTGGTCGCCACGTATAGATGTGACATCTCGCACTCCCTTCTTCGCGCTCCGCGGCTCATCCGCGGAGTACGCCGATCCCCATGTCAAGGCAGAGCATAGTCAACGCCAACAGGTTGCGTCAAGTCATTTGAATGCGGACGGTTGAATCTAGGCGCGAAGAAGCAGTTCTCGGATTGCAGGCACCCCCACTCCTGGACTCGACCTTCTTTTGACCCCTTGTTATTTACGAGAGCGTTGATTTACTAAACAATATGTCCGGATTCACGGTTTCTTCGTTGTCGCCCAGGTGCCTGGCGGACGGTGTGCCTCTTTACTGGGCTCATGGGGTGGGTGTGGTGGAGCCGGGGCGTGCGTCGTAGCAGTGTAGATCCAAATCTCTGCAACAGGTGAGAGTTGCACTGGGAGGCGGGCCGTCTCTCTGAGGTAACGGTACTCTTCGCCGATTGTCGGGAATATACTCGCCTGACGCAGGAGCTTGGGATCGAAAAGCTGACTCCGGTGACGGAAGAATTTTTCAAGACGAGCGCCGAGGTCATAAGAGAGCACCATGGAATCGTGGACCGCTTCCTGGGCGATGCAGTCATGGCCTTTTTCAACGTCCCCATCAAGCACGACGATCACGTACTCCGCGCCGTCAACGCGGCATTTCAGATTCAGGAAGGAGTGATGCGCATCAACGCAACGTTGAACGGCGTATTTGTCCTGGGCGTTGGCATTGGGATCGCGACCGGTACGGCGCTGACGACCAACATGGGCTCGACCAACTGCAACGATTACACCATGGTCGGCGACAGTATCAACATAGCCTCACGGCTGCAGGGGCAAGCCGCTCCCGGGGAGGTTTTGGTAACGGAGGATGTTTACAAGGCGATCAGCGCAGCTTTTCCTGGTGCAATGCGTGTCGAGTACTTGTTGAAAGGCATTTCACCGCCCGTTGCCGCCTACCGGTTAGTGCGAGATGCGAGCGCCACGGCACAGGCCGACGATCGCGAGGCATGATCATGAGATTTCTATTGCCAAGTTAGGGCGATCGCAATAACATCCCTCCTCGCGGAGAAAATGTCGACTTGCTGTCGCCATAACGGCGTCAGCCGCCTACCCAGCAGGAGGATTTATGAAACCTTGGCTATTTGGATTGTACGTGCTGCTGAGCGCGCCGGCGTTCGCGCAAGAAACGGTGCCGGTAATTTCGTTCGAGTCGGTTCCAAATGCAGTGAAGCTTCCGCCGAACTTATACCTCGGCGAAGTGACCGGAGTCGCGGTCAATTCCAAGAAGCACATCTTTGTCTTGTCGCGCGGGAACACAACCGGCCCTGCGTTCGGGGCGGCGGCGGCGCAATTGCTGGAGTTCGGTCCCGACGGGCGGTTCATCCGCGAGATCGGCAAGAACCTTTACGCCTGGGCCTTCGGGCATACCGTGCGCGTCGACAAGGAAGACAACATCTGGGCAGTGGACAAAGGCTCGGACATGATCGTCAAATTCAACCCGGAAGGGCGTGTCTTGCTGGTGTTCGGGCGCAAGCAGGAAGCCTCGGACGAAGCCGTGCCGCACAAGCGGACCGGCCCGCCGCCGAAACACGACGACGGGCGTTTCCGGCAGCCGACCGATGTAACGTGGGACGCGGCCGGCAACTCACTACTTCAGCGACGGTTATGTGAATTCACGCGTCGCGAAGGTGGACAAGAACGGCAACTGGCTCAAGTCATGGGGCGAGCGGGGCGATAAACCCGGCGAGTTTAACACGCCGCACACCATCGCAGCCGATGCGCAGGGAAACATCTACGTCGGCGACCGCGGCAACGGGCGAATTCAGGTGTTCGACGGCGACGGCAAGTTTCTGCGCGAGATTGCGATCAAGGTTCCCTTCGATCGAAACACCGCTCGTCCGGCGATTGGTAACATGCCCGCCGAGGACGTCAAAGGGACGCAGGCGCCCGGCGCTCCTTGGGCGATCTGCATCACGCCCGAGCCGAAGCAGGTGCTGTACAGCGCCGATTCATTCCCTGGCCGGGTGTACAAACTCACGCTGGACGGGAAAGTCCTGGGCGTGCTCGGCGAGTCCGGCAAGCAGCTCAAACAGTTCGGCTGGGTGCACGAGATGGCCTGCCCATCGGAGAATGAGATCTACGTTGCGGAAGTTTTGAACTGGCGCGTGCAGAAGCTGCTTCTCCGTCCGGGGCAGCAGATGTCATCAGTGAATCGCTGAGGGAGAGCGTCGTTTGGTCATAGATAGCGGGATTACTTCCCATCACTCATCAGGATGAACCTTCAACATGGAACTTTAAGCAAGCGCGCCCAGCGGCCCCAAGATCACGATCTTGGATCGGCGTGGCTCAGATGAAATGGGGCAATCCGTGGTTCTGATTTGATGCTCTGTTCGGGCCGTGGCCGATCGCCCGGAAAGGTCAAGGGAGGAACGCCATGAACTACGTATTGTCGGCGGCGGCGATCGCCATCATCATCGTGTGGAGCTGCGACGCCGCACGCGCGGCCGAGATCGCCCTAATTGCTCCCGGCGGAATCAGAGCCGCCAGCGCAGCAGCTGATCCCAGCGTTTGAACGGGCGACCGGGCACAAGGTCAACGCCACATTCGGCTCCGGCGGCGGAACCAAGGAGCGGGTCATCAAAGGCGAGCCGTTCGACGTGCCCATCGTGCAACCGCCATTGGAGCTTGTAATCGCGTCGGGTCATGTTGTTGCCGCCAGCGAAACGCCACTCGCGACCGTCGCCGTGGGCGTCGCCGTGCGAACCGGTGCACCGAAGCCCGACATCTCGAGCGCCGATGCGGTCAAGCGGCTCCTTCTCGGGTCGAAGGCCATATCCTATCCCAATGCTGCGAGTGGCGCGGCCGCTGGCGTCAGCTTCAATGAGACACTGCAAAAGCTCGGCATAGCCGATGCGATGAAGCCGAAGATCAAAATCGCCCAGGGTGGCAGAGGCGCGATGGAGCTGCTCGCCAAAGGCGAGGTCGATATCGGCTTGACCTTCATCAGCGAAATCATCACCGAGCCCGGCGTCGAGGTCGTCGGCCCGCTGCCGCGGGACATTTCGACTCCGACGGCTCTGGTGGGCTTTGTTTCCGCGCAGTCGAAGGAACCCGAGGCCGCGAAGGCGCTCCTGCGCTATCTGTCCTCGCCCGAGGCTGCAGCGGTCTACAAAGAACGGGGATGCAGCCGGGTCGCTGAGCGTGAAGTAAGGAATAACGAGATGAAACTAAACGTCTGGATTGCTTTGATCTTGCTGGTTGGAGTGCCGCAAGGCTTGTTTGCGGCTGAGGATCATCTCAATGAGCAGCAAAAATTGGGGCAGCGGCTATTCGAGCAGTCGTGCGGCGTTTGCCATACCAGACCGACGCTGGTTTCCGGCATGTACGGTCCGGAACTTTCGAGAGTGAATTTAGGCGGCCAGGAAAACCTTTTGCGTATGTTCATAAGTAATGGAACGGCGCGCATGCCGGGGTTCAAGTACACTTACAATCCAGAGCAGATCGCCGCCATCGCCGCCTACATAAAAACTTTGCCACCGGGTAGTCAAGATATTCCAACCGCCCGGACACCGGCAAAGGCCCCTACCCCGGCCCAGTGATAATGACTGCAAGACACTTGGGAGGAACGCCATGAAAAACTTACCTCGCTTTACTGGTGTTAGCACTGATCGTCCTCGCCATCGCGCTGGTCGCGACGACATTCGTTCCTGGGGTGACTTTTTGCCGACTCGATGCTGAACGGGACGATCACGTCTGCCGCAGGCGAGAAGATGGGTGGAGTGACTGTGTCAGCTAAGGCGGAAGGTTCGACAATCACCACGAGTGTTTTCACCGACGATACCGGCAACTATTATTTCCCGCCGCTGCCGAATGGCAAATACCGAGTCTGGGCGCAGGCGTTGACTTACCAACGGGCCAATGGCGATGTTGAACTGAAAAAAGACGACGCGCTGGGATTTCGTCCTGCAGCCGATGAAGAACCAGGAGGATTGGATCCGCCAACTGCCCGGCGACGAGTTCCTCGCCGCTCTCCCCGGAGACACGCCGGAAGACTACCGCATGAAGACTCAAGTGCGGAAGAATTGCACGGGCTGCCACAGCGCGAGCTATCCGCTGCAACACCGCTTCGACGAGGAAGGCTGGAATAAAATTCTCGACCTGATGAAGCACGTGAACGTGCTCGGCGTCTACTTCGGCCCGGATCACAGGGCGACGCCCAATATCGACTTTCACCAGAAGGAATTGGCGGCCTATCTCACCCGTGCACGCGGCCCGGGCGAAAGCTCGATGAAATTCAAGCTCCGCCCGCGCCCGTCCGGTGAAGCGGCCCGCGCCGTGACTCAAGGAATACGACTTTCCGATGGAACACGGTCACACGGCGTCGATGGACGGTAGCGATTGGTCGCTCGGCACAAAGTCCAGCATGAACCATGTCGCCGGGCGTTCATGATGCGCAGATGGACTTTAACGGAAACATTTGGGTCACCTTCGCCCACACCAGTCTCGAAACTACGATCGCCCGCATTGATGGCAAGACCGGCGCGGTTAAGAATTTCAAGCTCGACGACCAGAGAGGCATAGCCGCTGGCACCCACGGCATCACTCGTGATGAAAACGGAATTCTCTGGTTCAATACACGATCGAACGTGCAGCGCAGTCGCGGCAGTCTCGCGAAGATCGATCCCAAAACCGAGAAGATCACCGTCTACATCCCGCCGGAGCCCATGTCCGGAACCGCCGGAACTTTGGACGCTGATTTGAACGGTCACGTCTGGGTGACGGCTCCCGACGGGGCACTGCGGTTCAATATCAAGGAAGAAAGATTTACCGAGTTCAAGTCGGTGACCTATAAAAACCAGTACGGCACCGCGACGGTTTACGGCCTGGCAGCGGATCGCACCGGCAATGGCTGGTGGCTCCTGATGTCGCAGGACTTGATAGACTACGGCGACATCAAGACCGGCAAGAGCGTCGAGTTTAAGCTGCCTCCGGAAAAGGCGGTCATGGACAACCTCACCGCCGAACAGAAAAAGATGTACGAGACCTTCCAGCCGCCGGATTTCAATACGCCCTTCGCGTGGGCACAGGCGCCGCGGCGGATGGGCGCAGACAAGAACGGTGATTACGTCTACGTCGGCAATTCGTTCGGCGGCACGCTCGCCAAGATCAACATTCACACCAAGGAGACAACACTCGTCCCGCTGCCGAATCCCGAGGCCCATCAACCTTATCAAATCGGTGTGGATAAAGGCCACAACGTGTGGACCAATCTTTGGAGCACGGACAAGGTCGCCAAATACGATCCAAGCGCGAACCAGTGGACGCTGTTTGATCTTCCGACTCGAGGGCACGGAATCGCGTCACATCTCGTTGCTCGAACGCGACGGCCAGCCGCTGCGGGTCATCATTCCCTACGAGCGTGCGCGCAAAGTCGCCGTCTTGACGCCGCGCAGTGAGGCTGAAATTCAGGCGCTGAAAGCTCAGGCCGGCCGCTAGCAGACTAAGCGTGAGGCTTCCCCATGAAAAAATTATGGATGCCTGTCGATCACCTTGTTGGTTATGATGCTAGGAGCCGGTTCGGCAACGGCACAAAAGCCGAGCGATAGCCCCGTTGTCAGACTAGATCCCGCGCTCGATGCACTCGTGTCTCCCGACGCCGAGGTTGGAGCGCGTGAAAAGCGGCTTTGGATTTACCGAAGGAGCGCTTTGGGTCCCGAAAGGCAAGAGCGGCTACCTGCTGTTCAGCGATATCCCCGCCAATGTGATCTACAAGTGGACGCCTGATGGCCAAGTCGTCCGTGTATTTGGACCACAGCGGCTACACCGGACAGGACATTTGGCGCGTGGGTTTTATGCAAACCAATGGGAAGGATCGCAACGACCCGCTCTTCGAGGAATTTCCCATGATCGGATCGAACGGGCTGGCGTTGGACCGGCGAGGGTCGGCTGATCATCGCGACGTGGGCAGGCCGGTCTATCGATCGCATCGAGAAAAATGGCAAGCGCACTGTCCTCGCCGATCGCTACGAAGGAAAGCGCTTCGGCGGCACCAACGACGTGCGTCGTTAAGAAGGACGGCTCGATCTACTTCACCGACGGCTTTGGCGGCCTGCGTCTCAGGGAAAAGGATCCAAGAAAGGAGTTGGACTTCAACGGGGTTTACATGCTCAGAAACGGCAAGGTAAGCTCGGGTGATCACGGATATACCAAACACGAACGGGCTCGCCTTTTCGCCGGACGAAAAGTATCTCTATGCGAACGGAAGCCGCGACAAGTTCGTCAAGCGTTATGAGGTCCAGCCAGACGGCACGCTCAGCAACGGCATGATGTTCATCGACATCAGCAAGGACTCAACGCCCGGCATTACCGACGGCATGAGAGTCGATAGCAAAGGGAACCTCTACGAAACCGCCGCCGGCGGCGTCTGGATAATTTCGCCGGAGGGCAAGCACCTGGGCACGATTCTTACGCCCGAGCTCGCCGCCAATGTCGAATTCGGCGACGCCGATCGCAAGACTCTCTATATCGCGGCGCGGACGAGCATCTATAAGATTCGCGTAAACACGCCGGGGATTCCGTAGCGCTTCCGGCAAGATGAAGTTCCCGACTGCCAGGGCGTTCGTATTGGATTTAATCTTTCACAGATTCGATTGCGCTGACAGTTATGCTCAACCCGGATTCCGCAGTTAACGTTATGACCTCACGTTGAGCGAGACGTGAGCCTGAGAATCCGGGCTCAATTCACATCGCAGAGGTGACAATATGCAGCTACCTATTCGCTTTGGCTCTGATGACCGCGGCGTTATCGACATTCGGTAGTGCGCCGCTTCAGGCTCAAACTTGGCAGATGCCACCCGACAATCAACGCTGTCCATCGAAGTGGGGAGCCGGCGACCAGCGCGGTTCCGGGCAACATGATGAAGACCGAGACGGTACTGCGCGCCGCAAAACTGATCAAGACCGGTGAAGTATTCGAACTCGCCGCCGATACTTTCTCCGGATCCGAAGGAAGCATTCATCAACGCTAACCGCGTCTTCAACATCTACACCAAACCCGCCCTGCCGATGCCGAATGCTCGCGTGGCGAACGAAGAGCTGGTCGTCGCCGAGCTCGGCCAGATCGGCACCCAGTTCGACGCTTTCGCCCACCAGATGTGGGGCGACAGTTTCTACAATTGCTTCAAGCTCGGCGAAATCGGCACGCGCAGTGGATTCAAAAGCTCGGCGTCGAGAACGTCGGCAGCCTGATGACTCGTGGCGTCTTGATCGATGTTGCCGGATTAAAGGGCGTTGACATGCTGCCGACTTCGCTACATCATCACGCCGGACGATCTCCAGCAGGCGCTCGCCAAAGCGAATCAGAAACTTCAGCCCGGCGACGCGGTCGTCATCCGCACCGGCTGGTCCAAGCTGATGGGCAAGGAGAACCAGCGCTATGGGTCGGTCAGCCCCGGCATCGGCATCGCGGCCGGCCCAGTGGCTCGTTGGACAGGACCCGATGATGATCGCGGCGGATAATTGCTGCGTCGAAGTGCGGCCTTCCGAACCGCCGCACAACCTGCCGGTTCACGCCATGATGCTGATCCAGCACGGCATCTACTTGATCGAGAATCTGGAGCTAGAGGCGCTGGCGGCGGCGCGCGCCTACGAATTCGCGTTCATCGTGCAGCCGCTGAAGATCAAAGGCGCCACCGGATCGGCGGTGGCACCGGTCGCTATTCGCTAACGAGCGCACAAGCTCATAGCGAGGCGCGCCGGACACGATCGCGCGCGCCCCAAATTTTTCGTCGTCACATTCGCGCGCGTTTTGTTCGGGAGGATGCCATGCTCAATCGGAGAGGATTCTTGAGATATGCCGCGGCCGCATCGGCTGGCGTAGTCTGCGTCGGCTGCGGAATAAGACATGCGTTCGCGTCAGCCTGGCGCGCGGCCCAACGCGCCGCGAGGTCACTATTGGCGGCCGTCGCGTCAGAACCGTGGACGTGCACGCGCACTGCGCCGGTGCCGGCTGTGCTCGACGTCGTCAAGAGCACGCCATTAGAGGGACCGGCACGGCGACAGCTCGAGGGCAACCTTGGCTTCCCGGTTGCGGCCGCGCGCGTCGCGGACATGGACAAAGACGGTATCGATGTGCAGGTGCTCAGCATCAACGCGTTCTGGTACGCGGACGGACCGCGACCTCGCTCGCCGCATGTTCGATGTCCAGAGCGAAAAGCTCGCAGAGATGTGCAAGGCGATTCCGGGTCGCTTCTTGGGCTACACACCGGTGTCGTTGCAGTTTCCGGAGCTCGCCGCGGAACAGCTTGAACACGGCATGAAACAGTTGGGATTCGTAGGCGCAGCCATCGGTGGCAGCGTCGAGGGCGAGGAAATCGCCGCGCCCAAGTTCGACCCCTTCTGGAAAAAGGCCGAGGAGCTGCAGGCGCTGGTCTTCATCCATCCGCAGACCGCTCCGCTATCAACCGGGATCACCAAGCGGATTCAGGGCAGCGGCGCGCTCGGCAACGTGATCGGCAATCCGCTGGAAACGTCGCTCGCGCTCGCCCATCTGATCTTCGAGGGCACGCTCGACCGCTTCCCCAACGTGAAAATCTGCGGCGCCCACGGCGGCGGCTTCCTGCCGTCCTACGCCGCGCGGATGGATCACGGCTGTTCCGTGTTTCCCGACCAATGCAAAGGACCAACCTTGAAGAAAAAGCCAAGCGAGTATTTGAAGCAGCTCTATTTCGATTCGCTGGTCTTCACCTCCGAGGCGCTGCGCCACCTGGTGAACGAACACGGCGCGAGCCAGATCATGATTGGAACGGATTACGCGGTGCCCTGGGTGAAGGGTCCCGTGGATCATGTCCTCAAGACGCCCGGTTTGAGCGACGCCGAGCGTATCGCGATCCTCGGCGGCAACGCCGCCAAGCTGATGAAGATCCCGACCTGAGCCACGATCACCTACCCACAGGGAGGAATGCCATGAAAATATGTACTGTTGTCGGCCGCCGCCATCAGCGAAATCATCACCGAGCCCGGCGTCGAGGTCGTCGGCCCGCTGCCGCGGGACATTTCGACTCCGACGGCTCTGGTGGGCTTTGTTTCCGCGCAGTCGAAGGAACCCGAGGCCGCGAAGGCGCTCCTGCGCTATCTGTCCTCGCCCGAGGCTGCAGCGGTCTACAAAGAACGGGGGATGCAGCCGGGTCGCTGAGAGGTCCTGCTGGCGGCGAGGGATGGATGGAACTGGCTCGCTTTAGCCGAACTGTCCGAGGCGCTCGATAACGTTAACGCAGCGGTTGGAATAGCCCCACTCGTTGTCGTACCAGGAGACCACCCGGGCGTAGCCGTCGCCCTTGGACTGAGTCACCAGGGAATCGAAGATTGACGAGTGCGGGTTGCCAATGATGTCGCTCGAGACCAGCGGCACCTCGGAGTACTCCAGCACGTTCTTGAGCGGGCCCTCGGCGCTGCGCCTTACCGCCTCGTTGATGGCTTCTTTGTCGGGATGCTTTTCGAGCTCCACGACGAGATCGACCACCGAGCCGTCGGAGACCGGCACGCGCGCCGCGATGCCGTCGAGCTTGCCCATGAGCTTAGGCAGCACGATACCCACCGCTCGGGCAGCGCCGGTGGTGGTCGGGATGATGTTTTCCGCCGCGGCACGGCTGCGCCGGAAGTCTTCGTGGGGCACGTCCGCCAGGCGCTGGTCGTTGGTATAGGCGTGCACCGTGGTCATGATGCCGTGCTTGATTCCGAAAGAATCGTCGAGCACCTTGGCCAAAGGCGCGAGGCAATTCGTGGTGCACGAGGCGTTCGACACCAGGCGGTGCTCGGGCTTGAGCTGGTCATCGTTGACGCCCATAACGACCATTTGATCGACATTGTCCTTGGGCGGCACGGTGAGGAGCACGCGCTTGGCGCCCGCAGCCAGATGCTTCTCGAGATCGGCGCGCGCGGTGAAGATTCCCGTCGACTCGATCACCACGTCGATACCCAGCTCCTTCCATTTGGCCTCGGCCGGATTTCTGACGCTGGTCATGAGGATTTTCTTGCCGCCGACGTACAGCGCGTGGTCATCGTGGGTAACCTCCTGCTTAAGGGTACCCATGATGGTGTCGTACTTGAGCAGGTAGGCCAGCGCTTCGTTCTTGAAGATGTCGTTGATGCAGACCACTTCAATACTCGGATGGTCGCACAGGATGCGGAAAACGCTCCGGCCGATGCGCCCGAAGCCGTTGATGGCAACGCGAATGTTCATTTTAGACCTCCATCGATTTGCGTCATACGCTCGATCAGATCGACGACGCGGTGGGCGTAGCCCCAGCCGTTGTCGTACCACGCGATCGTCTTCACCATATGCTCACCGAGCATGGTCGTCGCCAGGCTGTCATAAGTGCTCGAGTACGGGCTCATCTTGACATCGCTCGAAACGATCGGGTCTTGCGCGTACTCAACGTATTTCGCGAATTTGGCGGCGATGCCGGTACGCACGACTTCATTGACCGCCGTCTTGGTAATGGCCTCTTTGGTAAACATGGTCATGTCCACCAGCGAGCCGTTCGGCACCGGCACGTTCAGCGCCATGCCGGTGATCTTGCCCTCGAGATGCGGCATCATTTGCTCGAGCACCCGAGCCGCGTTGGTATCGGTGGGAATGATGTTCTCCGAGGCGGCGCGCGAGCGGCGTAAATCACCCGCCGGCACGTCCGCCAGCCGCTGATCGTTTGTGTAGGCATGCACGGTAGTGAAGAACATGCGCTCGATGCCGAAGGCGCTGTCTATGATGGAGATGATCGGAGCGGCGCAGTGGGCGGTGATCGAGCCATTGGAGATGATGCGGTGCTCAGCCTTGAGCTGTTTGTCGTTGACCCCCATCACCACGGTGATGTCAGGCTCATCGACCGGCGGCACGCACAGGATGACTCGTTTGGCACCGGCGTCGAGATGTTTCTTTAGCTCAGCACGGCTGCGGTAGCGCGCCGTCGCTTCGACTACCACGTCGACACCCAGCTCGCCCCACTTGACGTCGCCGGGTTCGCGCCCGGAGAGCATCTTCACCTGGCGGCCATAGGTGTAGAGCGCGCCTTCGCGGACCGATACCGCGTCGGGAAAGCGCCCCATGATAGTGTCGTACTTGACCAAGTACTCCAGGTTCTTGTGATCAGCGACATCGCTCACCGCCGTTACTTGAATGTCGTCCCGCTTGTACAGGATGCGGAACAAGTTGCGGCCGATGCGGCCGAAGCCCATCAAACCCACCTTTGTACTCATTAGCTCCTCTGCTTTTTCTTGGCCCGTTCGGGTCCCGGTATGTTTTCCAAACTGACTGCCCGGTCGTAGCCGATCAAGGGATTAGTGCCGTCACCAAGTTTCTAGATGATCGCGGGCTTGTAGGGGTGATAAGACTCTTCAGGTCAAACCGGCGCCGGACAGAGCAGGCTGGACCCGGATCAACTTTCTCAAATACAAGCTAGCTGACAACCTGCTGTACGTCAATTCTTCTCTAGCTTGACCTATTGTGAAACAAAAGGGCGAAAGCTCAAAGAGAAAGATTGGTTGGATTAGCCCGAAGGGGATAAAGGGACGTTCAATCGCCCTTGGATTTTCGGCGCGAAGAAAAAGTTCTCGGATTGCAGAAACAAGGATTGTAACGATTGTTATGGTAGACCCCAATGCCTTCCCATCGTCATGTTCGGTTCAAAGAGAGCGGCATTTATCACGACAGGTTTGATGCGAGTACGGGGCAGTGCCGACGCTGCGGCGGTAGTCCAAAGGAGTCGAACCGGTCCAGCGTTTGAAAGCGCGGTTGAAGGCACTGAGTTCAGAGTAGCCCAGAAGAAAAGCCACCTCTGTAAGGGTGTTTTTCCGTTCTTTGAGGTAGTTTACGGCGAACCGCCGTCGGGTTTCGTCCGTTAGCTGCTTAAAATCCACTCCGCGCTCCTTCAATTGTCTCTGCAATGTGCGGGCGCTCATGGCCATTTGTTTCGCCACCCGCGCGAGCTTTAGGTCTCCATCTCTCATCGTCTCTGCGGTGGCCCGGCGAACGGAAGCGAGGAGGCTGTCTTCCCGGGGCATCTCGCTTAATACCTGATCGAGGTATCGCTTCAAAATCTGGTACAGCCGTTGGTCTGCGGCCGGCACTTCTCGCTCAACAAACTGACTGTCGATACAACAATGGCGTTGGTTTTACAGCCAAACGATACCGGGGCATGAAAGATTCGCAGGTGCTCTGATGTCTGTTTCGGCGCCTCATGCGCAAACTGAACCTCCTTGGGGCCCAATGGCTCCCCACCATCATTCGGAGCATGTTAAACGCTATCGTCATTCCGTGTTCGTTGCTATGCCGCAGGGAGTTTATCCCAGGTCGGGTAGCAAATAACGGATGTAACCTCGATTCCCTTCCGAAGTGAAGAACCAGCTCGGCGGCTTCGTTATAGACCTGAAGGTAGCGCTCGAAGTTTTCTATGCCGGCTCTAATCGTGGGTGAATTTAGTACGACGTAGACCAACGGACCGATGTTCCTGGGGTTGTAATTCTCGCCAAGATGAAGCCCGAAGCAGTCATCGGCTGTTGCTTGGGCAGCTGCTTCCAGAATTCCAGCGAAGATGGAACTGGGAATAAATCCCTCCGGCTCGGAAAAGGCCGAGCGGTCGATTTCGAACTGGCGCAGGATTTGGTCAGGATCTCCTCCCCCTCGCCGCGATGGCTTCGAGCAATCCCGTCGCGGCGGCTACAGAAATCATCGGTCTTGCGCTAACGGCTTGCGCACTCGGCCCTTTCTGGTCCTGCGAATGTCCGCAGAGCTTGTGGGCGTGGTGCATGTCGAAACCGACGCCGTTACCGCGCAGAGGAATAATGAGCTCTCTTGCTTCGCTTCTGCCGATCTCAATGCGTCCAGGTGATCGGCTGCCGGTAAACTTGAGCGCATCCGATATGAGATTCGACATGGCTAGCAAGAGCTTGAGAGATCACCGAGCACTGTCGGCAAACGCTCCACTTGCCCGATAACTGGTCGACCGGCGATCTGCGGATGTAACTGGTTCAGGGCCTCTTCAACAGTCTTGTTCAAATCCAACTCTTTTTATGAGTCTCGAACCGTGCAACCCGGGCAAGGTTTAGAAGATCGTCCATCAGGGTCGAAATTGTTTTCCCGGACTCTAAGATTGTGTCTAAGTAGTGACGGTTGGTGTTGTCTGAGATGCGCGTAGGTTTTCCCATGGAGCAATTGAACAAACCTAAGATGTGGCGGACGAGAGCGCGAAGATCGTGACCGATGAAATGAGAGACAACCTGAACTACTTCATGCGGGCGCGAAACTTCAGCGGCGCCCCGGTAAAATAGGCCAGAGGTTCTTCGTTTATCGGTTCCGTGTAAACACGAAGCATCTTTTCCTCCTTCTATATTTTTTTCGCTGGCGGAACTTCCCAGTGAGCGCCTCAGAGCGACCATTAGTTCCTCGGTCTCGAAGGGTTTGCGCAGGAATGCACTGACGCCCACGTTTTGCGCCTTTTGACGTAGCTCGGAAGAACCAAATGCAGTCATCATGATGACTGGCGCTTTGGGGCTAATCGACTTGATCCCAGCGGCCAGCTGAAAACCGTCAAAGTCGCCCATAAGCACATCCGCCAGTACAATGTCGGGAAGCTGGTTTTTAAAGACCCGGAGTCCGTGAACACCGTTTGAAGCTTCCAGCACCTGCCATCCATACAACTGCACAACCTCTGCAATCGCCTGCCGGACCGCCTCGTCGTCTTCCACGATCAGGATTGTTTTCGGTTTGCATTGTGCCATTTAAATTTTTCACCCTGAGTCTCGGTGAGCAACTTAGGTGCCAGTTTTTTCGCAACAAGGTTTTCGTGGGAAATCTGAAAAATGCTGCACTGCGACTATCGCCGGTCGGCTACAGCAATTGAAAAATTGTCTTGGTCAACGCAGGAATGAAAAGGGTTTTTTCGTATCGCCGGACGGCGATAGACAACTCAACGGGCTTGGTAGTGTTCGGGGCCCCAGGCGTGAACTCAGAAAAGCAAGCGAGTGATCGTTGGTGCCGGAACCGGCGTCTGTCGAGGACGTTCTTTCGCGGGAAAGATGGATTGCGCCGTTAGGTTCTGAAAACGCGCCTGAACCTAAATCAGGAGAGATTACTTTGGGTTCAACTTTGAACTGACCGTGAATTGCGAACGAGGGTTGTGCAGCGGGTTGTTAGACTTGAGGTCGTACTTTTGATCAGGCGAAAGAGAGCGTTCTGATTCATCTTTAACAGCACCGCAGCCTTGGAGATGTTACCTTCGGTCAGAGCCAGGGCGGTTCGGATGGCCCCCTTCGACCATTCCTCCGCTGCTTTGTCTTTCGCCTCTTTGAAAGACAGCAAAGGAAAGCTGCCCGGTTCCGGATCCAGATGCTCAGCTTCAATCCGTGATGCACCTGATGTCTTGCTGCGCAGAACTTGCTTTGGCCAGCACATCTCGCAAGTTCGCGTACGTTGCCCGGCCATGGACGGCTCACCAAGCAGCAAGCGCCCCCGCCCGATATCTCAGTTGCTCTGGATGCGCCGGTGTTATCATCCGTCTTCGGCTCGCTCCACGAGCGTCCGGGCAATGAGCGGGATGTCTTCAGGATGGTCTCTTAACGGGGGCAAGAATATACGGTGAATGTTAAGCCGGTAGTAGAGGTCCGCACGAAAAGTTCCTCTTTGATCATGGCGTCAATGTTGGCGTTGGTGGCCGCTACAGGCCGCACTTGAACTTGCTCCGGCTTTTCTGCGCCAAGAGTCCAGATCTCTTTAGTTTCGATGGCGCGAAGGAGCTTCGGCTGTAATTCGAGGGGAAGCGAAGTTAACTCATCCAGGAATAATGTTCCCCCTCCGCCAGCGCGAAGCGTCCTCGCTTTCGCGCGTCGGCGCCCGTAAAGGCCCCTTTTCTCGACCAAAAAGTTCGGATTCCACAAGGTCCTTCGGCAAAGCTCCCATGTTGACCGCGATGAACGGCCCCTTTCTTCGTGGCGAGAGGTCATGAATAGCGCGCGCGGCTAGCTCTTTCCCGGTGCCGGTCTCTCCCGTAATCAATACGGGAGACTCGGAAGCTGCGGCCAAATCGATCTCCTGATAGACCTTTGCATCAAGAGGCTGGCGCCCACGAGGTCCCCGCGGGAAAAGCGAAAGGCCATTTCCCCAGTTTCAGCGTTTCTTCTACGGTTCGAATATGGAAAATGAGCTCTTCCGGGCTGAAAGCGCTTCGTGAGATAGGCCCGGGCTCCTCGACGCATGGCTTCAACTGCCGAGGGAATGGTTCCGTATGCGGTCATTACAATGACTTCGATTTCCGGCTTTCGGCGCCGCGCTTCCTTTAGCAGTTCCGTCCCATCCATCCCGGGCAGTTTAAGGTCGGTTACTAACAGATCCACCCGGGGATCTGTTTTAGGCGGATTCGCCGTCAGTCGCGTAGTCGATATCCAACCCGGAATCTTGGAAGGATTCTCGTAGAGCGTCAACTACGGCGGTATCATCTTCGATCACTAAGGTTCTCATCGCTCCTCACGCTTGCGGCGAGTGGGAGAATAATCTCAAAGCGCGCTCCTCCTTCCTTCCGGTTTTCCGCTGTGAGCTTTCCCCGTAACTTTCGCAGATTCTCCTTGCAATGGTAAGACCCAAGCCTGTGCCCGTGCTCTTCGTGGTATAGAAGGCTTTAAATAGCAGCTCCGGATCGAGTCCCAATCCGGGGCCATTGTCTTCGATCCTGATGACGATTTGATGATCTTGGGTTTGCGCGGACACATACAGGTCATTATCGCGCCCGAGCGCATCCCGCTCGTTCTCGAGGAGATTGATGAGCACTTCTTGCAATTCATCAACGCTGACGGAAACGCCAGGCAGCGAATGCGGAAGGTTCACGATTACCCGGACTCCTTTGCGGCAAAACTTGGATCGAACAGGTCGGTGGCGGCGCGTATGACTTCAGTGTATGAAAGCAACTTCGAATGAGCAGCACGTTGCTTGAAAAATCCGAGCATCGATCGCGTCGCCCGATCAATCCGATCCAATTGACCCATCACTAGATCCAGCTTTTCAGTGGTCTCGGGTCGGTCAACCATAGTCTTTTTAGGGTATGCAGCCGTGTCTTGATAGCGAGGAGAGGATTGTTGATTTCGTGCGCGACCGAGGCAGCTACCCGCCCGAGGATTGCCTGTCGTTCGGCGGTATCCAAGGCCCGCTTCGCCTCTATGAGAGAACTAATATCTTGGATCGTTCCACGCAAGTGTAGAACCCGCCCATCCCCGTTCCTTATCGGGTGGACAGTAGCATTGAAGTGTTGCAAAGGACCACGCAAGGGATTGCTGCGAAACTCCTGGGTGACTGGCTCGCCCGTTTGGGCCCGTGTGAGTCCTTCCTCAACGAGGTGACGGTCATCGGGATGCACCATCTCTAGAAATTCCGCAAGGGTCGGGACTCCGCGCGCCGGGTCACAATTAAACAAGCGAAACATCTCCGCTGACCACGAGCCCGTCTGCGTTGCCAGGTCCAACTCCCAACTGCCGAGCTTGGCGCGCTCTTGGGCCGCTCGAGGTCTGTTTCCCTCTTGCGAAGCTTTTTCAGCATGATCTGCCGTGTTTGTCTGAAACGTTGGGTCGTCCAATCGGCCCGGCCGCGCTCAAGGAAAAACTTGCCAGGGTGATCGCGGTGAAGCCGAAGGCAAGGGCGACAACCGGAAATACCGGAGAGATGAAAAGCCCGCTGGAACTCATCAGCCAGCCGGTTGCGATCCAGAGCCCAACAGCCGCAGCGACCAACAAGACACCACCCCACGCAACTCCGGCTATAGCGACCATCAGCGCGGCGACCGGGCCAGCGGCCACTACAAGCGCAAGCTCGATGGCAGGCGCCGCGGGAGATCTCCGGATGAAGTCACGGCGCAAAATGCTATCGGCCACGGTCGCGTGGACCTCCACGCCCGGAAACGTCGTGTCCAACGGCGTTGCAACGCTGTCGCCGAGCCTGGGGGCAGAGGTGCCGAGAAACACGATCCGGTCGCGGAGCGATCCCTCGGGCAGCTGATCCCCCAAGACATCGGCAGCGGAGATATGGGGAAAGGTCTGCTTCCCGCCACGGAAGTGTAGGAGCAGCCCGCCTCTCGGATCGAGTGGCACAACGATGTCTTCGAGGGCCAGTGATTCCATTCTGCCGCCAGTCGTTCGGAGAACAAACTGCCGGATGCCAAGAACAGGAACCAGGGTCGCTAGGCCGAGGCTCGGATAAACCAGCCCGTCGTGAGCAATCATGAGCGGCATGCGCCGGAGAATCCCGTCAGCGTCAGGCGCAGCATTCAAGAAGCCTGAGCCGGCTGCCGCGTCCGCCAGACCCGGCAGGCTACAAAGCACAGCCGACGCTTGGAAAAGCGCCGCAACTTCCGCCTTGCCGCCCGGTTTCTGCAGTGTGACTACAGGAATTGGATGGAGGACGCAGCCGCTCCCGTCTTCCCGCTTCACGCCGAACCGCAAATTGTACCCGAGGATAAACGCGCCACTGGCTGAGCACCGCGGCGAGTGCCGCATCGTTCGGCGTCAGCGCGCTCAGACCCGCCCTCGGCTCGTGATCAAGTGTCGCAGATGGTCGCTGCGCCGGAGATGGTAGGGTCTCGTCTGGCTCGGCGAAGATCATGTCGATGCCGACGCTCGCAGCGCCGAGGGCTTCGATCTTTTCCAAGAGCCGCGCGAGCTGGCTCCGCGGCCACGGCCAGCGACCAAACCGCGCAAGACTCCGCTCGTCGACGTCGACGATCACCACCCGTCCCGACGTCTGAAAGCGGTGCGCAGACCGGAACAGGACATCGTAGACCCGCTGATCCAGGTAGGCTAGGAGGAACGGCGGATACAGATAGAGCCCAGCGACCAGCAAGGAGGCGATTAGCCCCCACGCAATAAGACGCCTGTAGGGCCGGCCTCCGTCGAGCGGTGGCGTCACCATACGGTGATCTCAACCCGGCGATTGCGAGGCTCCCGAACCTGATCGCGGGTCTTGATCGAGGAGGTTATCCTCACCGTGGGACTCGATGTCGAGGATATTCCGGTCCATGCCCTGCTTGGCTAGCAGGTCAGCGACCCTTCTGGCGCGCCGTAATGACAGTTGGTAATTGTACTCGCGTGTCCCTATGGTGTCCGTATGGCCGATGACGCTGATGTCCAACGCGCCGCGATCGCGTACGGTCCGGAAAACCTCCGGTAGTAACACCTCAGACTCTGGAGTCAATTCTTCCGAATCATCTTTGAAATAGAGGATGAAGCGTGCCGGGGCGGCAGGCTGCGCCGCCAAAGCCTCCCTGAAGATCCGTTTGATCTCCGTTTCCTCAAGAGTCGACGGCGGGCCCGGCGCATCGTCCGCACTCCGAACTGTGGAGGCCTGGTGGGGTTGGTCTAGCACTTGAGTGCCCGTCCGGTTCGTCACCGTGATCTGGCCAACCTTGCCCTCTGAGTCCGGAATCACGACGAACATGCTCTGCTTGGGAACGGGTGGTGGCCCCGGCGTCGCGCACGAGGCGAGCAGCATCGAGACACACACCCCGCCGACCAGCCATCCGCAGCATCTCTCGTCCCATCGTTCCCCAGAGAGCATCGGCTCTGCTCTACTGTGTTTCCACTTTCACCAGGAACTGTGTTCCCCGGACTCCGACAATTGCGACAGGGGTCTCGACGCGGACCGCGTCATGAGAAAGCTTGGCGATGTTCCCCGAGACAAAGGCCATGACGCCGCGAGCCATCTTGACGACCAGTGCCAAATGGCCCTTCGCTGGCGCAAAGAGAAAACGGTCGATCCGGATCTCACTTTCGGGGCCGAGCGACAACCTCGTATCGTCGCGCAACACTACCCCCATGCGACCGTCGGCACCTGTCCGCAGGACGTCTCCTTCCTGGAGAGCAAGCCCCAAGCGGGCTGGCAGCGTTTCGTCTCCCCGTTGTACGGTGGCCATCCCTTCGGTCACTTTGACAAGACCTATCGGAGACGAAGCGCCTGCGATCGCTCCGGAACAGGACTAAAACGAGCACCATAGTGACCGCTACGACAGGCAAAGCCCTCATGGGCCCTCCCCGCCCGAGGTGGCTATCCAGAGAGGTGACACGCCGTAAAAAAGCGCTATCGGGGAGTCAAAATTCCTGTCCAAACCAATTGTGCAGAGCGGGAGGGCGATCCACTTCACTCTAACCGGGCGCATTTTGTCCTCGCCTCCCTTTTTCCGTAAACAACCAGGCTGAACCCCAGGAAAACCGCCGTAAACCATCAGACAGTTTTCCCGTAGACAGACTTTTGATTCCGCCAGGAAGGCGAAAATAGTCGAGATTCAACTCTACTGAGCCGTCTATGGGTCCACTGCTAGCGCATATTTGAGCTGGAAGCAAGTTTTTGAAGAACGTGTCGCATTGCTTGAAGCCGCCGCTTTCGATCCCAAAGCGGAACCACTGCACGCCGTTTGCGCACGGGATGGCCTTTAGGAGCCGCTGATTTTCGCGATCAGCTAGAGCAAGTAATCGGTACGGGTTTACGGCGCCAGAAGGGCGGGAAGCAGAAGGGTAAGAAAGGAAATGAGGCATTGTCGCCGGAATTCCTCCCGAGTACGAGCTGGGTGCGCTCGCCAACAAGGACTTCCAGTACCTGGTGAGAACTACCTTCGAAAGCTCAAAGAGAAAGATTGGTTGAATTAGTTTGAAGCGGACAGCCAGGACGTTCTGAGCTTCTAACGGATGACCCCAACCAACTTCGGAGAAGTTTCGGTTCAAGAAAGCATCCTGAACCTGATTGAGGAAGAAAAGGAACCGATTCCTATCGCCCGTTACCGTACATGTTGACCCACAGAGGAATCACGCGGTCGCGCCACCGCGCATAACGAGTACAGGATCGCCTGAATGGCGCACCACTTTCTCAGTAACGCTGCCGAGCACCCAACGCTTCACCCCCGACCTACCATGCGTGCACATCGTGATCAGCGCATTAGGGGTTTTACGCGCATAGTCTATAATTTCATTCGGACCCGAGCCTTCGATTAAGACCGACGATACTCTCTGGACTCCCTCAGCCTTGATCGCTTCGATCCTCTTATCGAGATAATCTTGGGCCTGTTCTTTGACACGGTTTGTAAGTTCCTCGTAGTTCGGAAGGTAATTCTCCCTTCCATAGTAAGCCGACGCCAGGCAACTCATAAGCTCTGAACAGAACCATTCCGATATTCAACAATCGGGCGAATTTCACTGCGGTCGGCAGGACGGACTCCGCCAGTTCGGAACCGTCGAGTGGAACAATGATAGATCTAAGAACTGCTTCCCCTTCGGTCGGCGCTTCTTCGTTCGCTCTTACTAGAAGCAATGGGTTAGTTGTAGCACGCAAGACTTTCTCGCGCAATGCTCCCTAATAGCCAGCGGCTCGTCCCCGATCGCCCGTGCGTGGCCATGGCGATGAGTGTGGTCTTGTCCGCCGCAGCTTTCTCGATGATCACGTCTTCAGGCCTGCCCCTTTCAACTGTGCATCTGACGTTGACATCAGAAAAACTGCTTGCAATCTTTTTCAGGTATTGCTCGCTGCTGCGTTCGCCTTCAATGATGACCGTGTCTGGGTGACGAGCTTTCTCTGCAGCAACATGGCTCGCCATCCCGGCAATATCGAGGACTTCCATGAGCTCCACAGGAATCTGAAAAACCCTTGCCAAGATGCGCCCATAGGGCAAAACATTTTCTGCCGTTTTCGAACCATCCAGCGGTATCAGCATCCGAGTGTACATCTTCTCCTCCTCGTGAGTTGTTCCCGCCGAGAACTCTCCCGCGCGTCAATCGATTTTGACTTTGGCCTTCGCTTCTTCGGTCGTGAGTAATCTTACCTCCAAGATACCGTTTTTGAAACTTGCTTTGACCTTCTCACTATGAACCTCATTAGGCAAATCAAGGAAGCGCTGATCGGGGCGAAGAGCTCACCCGGCTTCCGAATAACCTGATAGATCCAGTTGAGCCCGAAGAATCCGCCGATCGCCAGAACGCAGTACCAGGCAATGGCTCCTTCCAGCGGGACCGGGTGACCCTTCTGGACTTTTGCCTGAAATATCGCAGCGTGCCGCTATAGACGATCGCCGTCACGTAAAACCATCAACCTCTCTCGGTTATTCTGGATGGAGGCTGCACTTTCCTAACCTGCATGTCAATTAGCGAAACAATCGCTGAATAACGAAAGCTAGCCAAGCCTTTAGATTGCGCTGTCGATGGACCGCAAAATACAGAGACCCTCGGAGCGGAGTTAAAGGCAGGTTGCCGCCCCAAGCCAACGGCGATGACATCGGCGTCTGAACCCGTCAACTGTTTACAGGCGCATTGAGAAAGATACGCAAGATTAGAAAGCACGACCCCATTCAACTTCCCGCAACCATGAGCGCAACATTGACAGATGAGGAAAGCTTAACACCGGTGCTTTTCGCTATTGAAGTTGATAGAACGAAGATTGGCCCGTCCGAGCAGGCAGATGAAACCCGCGCACTTCTCCATGCTACGCGCCTATCGTGCCGCCGATTTTTTCACTCTGGCTAACGGCGCGGCGGGAACCGGATCGATTTTCGCCGTCATAAGCTACGTGGAAGCGCCCGACCGCTGGCGGATCTACCTGGCTTTCTGCTTGGTGCCGCTTGCGCTATTGTTGGACATCGCCGATGGGCGAATCGCCCGGCGGCTGAACGAACATTCGCTCTTTGGCGGCGAGCTCGACTCTCTCGCGGATATCGTGAGCTTCGGCGTAGCGCCCGCGGTGCTCGCCTATGGGTTGGGGATGCGCGGCGGTCTCGACGTGGCTATCCTGTTGATTTTTGTGGCGTGCGGGATCAGCCGCCTGGCGCGTTATAACATTACCGCCGCCGAGATCGCCGCAGCCGGTGATAAGGTAAAATATTTTGAGGGAGCGCCGATTCCCTCGAGTTTGCTACTCGTTGCCGTGCTCGCCTTCTGCTTCCATCTGGATCGTGTCGCTGACAACTTTCCGCTTGGCGTGCTCGAAATCGCGTCCCTCCGCTGGCACCCAATCTCTTTACTTTATCTCGTGAGCGGCTCGGCCATGATCAGCAAGACGCTGCGGATTCCGAAGTTATGATAGGACTGCCCTCCCTTCGTTGATTGCCGCCCCGTCTGTCGCGGCACATTGCCAGCTAACGAGCCTGTAGAAAAACGCGGTTTAGAAAAAAGTTTTTCATTTTGTGTGTTCTGATATCATGGGCGGGGGTGTAAATTCGGATCGTTGATTAACCCGACAACGTCATGAGTGGTTATATGCGCGGTTCTTTCATCGTTGTGGCCTCTATGTCGCTCCTACCCAAGCAATTTTCTCGATGTTATGTACCAAACCGAACAATTGCCATTGAGTATTTACTTTCTTTCTTTCCGCGAAGTGTAAATCGATCCATGCCCTTGTTCTTTAAGTTCCCAAACACTAGGTTCCACAATGGCAATGCGCTTATTGTAGACGAATCGGCCAAACAGCGTGTCGAACTTGCGGCGCATCTTCTCGATCGGGGACTCGCTCAGCCTCCTCGCTGCGCCCGGTAAATATCGTCACTTGCTTGGTCTCCGGTGGTCTCTGGCGTCTTTAAACATCGCTGTCGCAGGATGCACGGCCCGCACACCGACTTGGCTCCCCGGAACTCTACGCGAGAAACCCATGGATCTTGATATTGTTGCCGTTTCGGTATAGCTGATTGCCCGCCGGACAACGGCAGCTTCGATTCGTCTCATCGTAGATGAAGTCCTTGGCCGTGAAGCGCTGAGAATCAATCCCGTAATAACGACGCTTGTCTTTTCGGAATCGAATCTTATACTGATCATAGTCCGAAAATGCTGGATCGCGTTGGCGATGGCTGCGATCGGCAATGTAGGCGTCGATGCCGTTCTCTTGGGTGTAGGCTACTGAGGGCGCCGCTGTGATAGCCCGCATCGGCGACCACTTTGGTTTGCTGAAATACGTCTGGGAAATCTTTGCAGCCTTGAGTCCTTCACGCGTGCTCTCGAGCATGGGCTGAAGTAAGTGCGCCTCTTGCCCTTCGCCGTGGGCTTCGGCATTCACTATGATCTGATGTTTCTCATCGACCACCGCCACCCCGTTGTAGCCTTGGATCACCCCATGGCTCGTCGACATCTTGGCGCTCTGGGGATCGGTGATATTGCTCTTGCGCTCGTTACCACTGGGACCGATGTTCTTCTTGCTGGATTTCAGAAAATCCTTAATCTTTTCGATCTTTCGCTTGTAGGTGGCCAGTTTCTTGTCGTCCTGTTCGGCCATGGGACTTAATTTCTCTTTGTCATCCCTGTCCCGGTGCCGTGCCACGATCTTTTTCGCCGCCGCCTCGTACTTCTGTTGCTTTTTCCTCAGCTCTTCATGGGTCCCACTCCACTCCTTGGAGGCGTTCGACGGTAGCTTGCAACCGTCGATGGCAAAAGTATCTTTGCTGATCAATCCCAAAGCGTCGGCATAGAAATCAGTACATCACGAAAGACTCCGACAACTTCCTCATGCATCGCTCGCTACAAAGTCGGCGATCGTAGTGAAGTGAGGGTGGGTATCGGCCGTCAGCGCTTTGAACTGGACATTGCGTTCGCAGGCTTCGGCTAAACGCCGGCTGGAAATCAATCCCTTGTAGTAACCGAACAATACAATCTTGAGCAGAATCGCAGGGTCGTAAGCTAAACACCCTGTCTCATCGTTTTGGTAGCGCGCTTCAAAGAACGCAGGTCGATGTGTTCGTCGACTATTTCGTTGAGAGCGTATTCAAAACTGCCGGGCAGGATTTGATCTGGAAACGATACAGGGATCAAAGTGACTTGGTTAACATCGTACGGTTTGTATCGTGCCATCGAGTAGAGCTGACCTCCGTTGAGGGGTGTGCGTTGCGACCGCGGAACGCTGCCGCCGGGCAGAGGAAATATAACCCAAAACAGATCTTTTCTTTACACTTCAACATGCGCCCGCCGCGCCCGGAATCCGCAGCGCAGCGGAGGCTGAAGGGCGTCGGCTGCAGGCGGTGGTTCGGCAGCTCGGTCGCGCCTATTGTCGAGCTGGTAGCTGAGCCCCTCATTGCATGACCCGGTCTGCCCGCTTGAGCACCTCTGGCGGGATCGTGACGCCAATCTCCTGCGCCGTCTTGAGGTTGACGATGAGCTCGGGGCGCACGACGACCCCGAAAGGCAGGTCGGCGGGCTGCGCCCCTTGACAATCCGGTCCACGTAGGCCGCCAGGCGCCGCGTCGCCTCGGTGACCCTGGTGCCATAGCCGAGCAGCCCCCTGCGTCCGACGAGCCGGCCGCAAACAAGGTGGGCAACCGCTGCTGCGCCGCCAGCTCGGCAATGCGTTTGCGATGCATTACCGTCGCGGGCAGTTCCAGGACCAGGAGCGCGTCGGCGTGCTCTCTCCTTATGGCCTGGAAGACTGCCTCCAGATCCGGGCTAGCCCCAGCAATCGTGAGACTCTGCGGCTGCAGACCCAATGCACGTGCCTGCTCTGCATGCCCCTTCGTGTCCCGCAACGCTTGATCCCCGAGGAGCGCCACGCGCGCCAGCCCAGGCACCACCTCCTGCAGGAGTGCGAGCTTCTTCCTGGCCTCCTGCGGGTCAAAGGTGGTGAGCCCCGTCAGGTTGCCACCGGGCCGCTCCGCGACTAAGTTAACGGGGTCGATCACCACCGCCATCACGACGGGAATGGTCGTCGTCGCACTCTTGGCCGCCCGCGCCACCACTGCACCGACTCCGACGAGGATGTCCACCCTGAGACCCACCAGTTCGGCAGCCAAGGCGGGAGTTGGTCGATCCGCCCTTCCGCCCAGCGCGTTTCGATGACGACGTCCCGGCCGTCGACATAGCCGAGTTCGTCAAGGCCCTGCCGGAATGCCTGCAACGGGGCATAGGACGTGGCGGGCGTGGGGGCAGGGCCAGTGCCGAGAAACCCCACACGCGTCATTTTGCCCGGCTGCTGCGCCCCGGAGAGGGCAACGCCAAGGACGCTTCCAAGAGCGAGTATCACGGCGCACGTGGCTTGCTTGAAGTTCACGGAAATCCCTCCTTTCTATCCCACCTGCAACAAACCCTAGGCAGGGCTGCCGAACTTGTGATGTACACTGATCATCGATATTGACTTCCTAAAAGCCCACCGCGAAATTTACTTCTTCAATCAATAAGTTGTCAATCGTCTTTTCGCTCGTATATCTAATATCGCTGGTCTCGTATATCCAATATCCTTGCATAGCGGCAAACCGGTCAGAGGCCGTCGGCCCGGGCTGCGCACGCCTTTGCCGCCTCTGTGGAAACCCTGGGGTTCGGCTTGAATAGGTGATTGAGTCGGAAAAGCATCCTTAAAGACTTATTTAGTGCCTGACTACACAACTCCTTGTTCTCGCCGATTCGACCGCGCTAACGCTTCAAATCGTTCAGTTCAAGCCGTTCAAAGCCGGGCCTGGTTCCAAGTTCAAGGTTTAAATCAACAATGGGCTTTCACCGGAAAATCAGCTTCAAGCCAAGGCCAAGTTGACATAATACGTCGTTATCGGATACTTTCCGGCTCGAAATGGAAATCGGTGAACTGCTTTTGGGATTCGCCATTGCGCCATTGATAGGTCGCTCGAATGCGGCAGCTGCAGCCGTTATTCAGTTATCCAGGTTAGGCATAAAAAAACTAAATCTTTGCCGTTGAAGCGTCGCAAACAGCTAGTGCCGGATCATTTTGTCTTCACCGCTGTTTGCCAGTTTGTGAGCCGAGGAGGCTAATATGAAAACGATCGACAAGTGGATCATTTTGGTAACAGCTCTGGCAAGTCTGCCGTGCGCGGCGAATGGACAAACATTGGTGACCGAACGATCAACTTTCGGTCAACGCTGCGCTGGATATGGCGTCCGCGTGCTCTGGAAGCATGCCGCAAGCACGGCAGAAGTTGTGACCATCACGGTGCTGGTACCGCGCCGATCGCACTGTAGGATCGTTCGCGACGACGGAGCGAGTCCACACAGCGTCGAGCATAGCCTCCGCAAAGCGCATACGGCGCTTACCTACGACATGCCATCCAGTGAATACGGCAAGCGCGCGGCGAAGCGGGTTCTGGCAGCGCCGGGCTCTTTGCATTTGGCAAATATCACGACTGCGGCGGGTGGGCTGCGCCGCGATAAGGTCCGGAACTACGTTGGTCGGCGCCATCGGTATTTCGGGCACGCCCGGCTGGCGCGGTGGCGGCGCGGCCGACGAGGCATGCGCGCAAGCCGGCATCGACCGAATCGCCAAAGGCCTGACTGGCAACTGACGAATTATGGCGGAAACAAGGGGCCGGGGCCGTTTAAAATGGTTCCGGCCTTTTTATTTGGGTTTGCCGCGCAAGTTCCAGAGGAGCCGCTGATTTCTAGATTGACTAGAGCAAGTAAATCGGTACGAGTCTGCGGCCCAAACCAAACAAGGAGAAGGGATATGTCTAATGCATTTCTAACCTGTCAAAACCGGAGCTGCTTAGCTTCCTTGGTTTTTCTGGCTTTTGTTATTCGACGATCTCCTGGCGCAGACAAAACCCCCAACGAGCGGACATTGGAGGAGAACCGCCAAGATCCATTCTGTGGGTCGGGAACAGTTTTTTCTACTACAACAACAGCATGCACAACTACGTCGCGAGTCTGGTCAGAGCTGCAGACCCCAAGAGCGTGCACCGCGCCACCTCGGTAACCATCAGCGGATCAGGCTTCGATTGGCATGACGTTGAGTCATACTTCCGGCCGAACGGCATCGGGGCGTATTCCTTTGTCGGAGACAACGAGATCGTTTTCAGTAGATTCCCGACAAGCCGTTCGACGCCGTCGTCCTCTCGGACTGCCAGCCAGTGTCCCGTTCATCCGCAATTGAAGACCGTTTTTCACGAATACTGCCAAGAAGCACAGCGAGACCGTTGATCAAGCATGGTGCGAGACCCGTTTTCTCTGATGACGTGGGCCTATAAAGACAAGCCCGAGATGACTGCGCAAATTGGCGGAGGAATACACCATCGCTGGAAACGATAACAACGTATTGGTCATTCCCGCGCCGGTCTGGCCTTTGCGAAAGCGTGATCGGCAAGCGATCCGGACCTGGAGTTCTATCAACTGGACAAGAGACATCCGACCCTGATCGGAACCTATCTGGCGGCCTCCACGACTTATGCGGCGATATACAAGAAGTCACCAGGTCGGCAACCCTTTACCTGCGACATCGATGATGAAGACCGCCACTCTCTCTGCAATCGGTCGCGCCGGGAAACGGTTCAGGAATACTTCGGCAAATAGCGAAAACGAGCAACCGTGGGAAGATTTGCGGTCGCGCCTGGGCTACGGCTTATTCTTCTCGCCGATTCGATCGCGCTAACGGAAGGGACGGTTCAAATCGTTCAAGCTGTTCAAGTCGTTCAAAGGCGTTGAAAGAAATCGGGGCGTTCAGACCCTTCTGCCGGTTCAAGGCTCAAAGTAGCCGGCGGATCCCATCGCTAATCTAATACTCAATTTGTTCTATGAGGCCGTTACGCATTGGCAGCGTTGCGCCCGGCGCCGTGGTCGGATGGCATTGGCCTGACATAACAATCTTTACAGTGGTTCTTGGATCCATGAGGAAGGAAAGCGAATTTGAATGCTTGTAGTGATTGGTATGTCTGCCCCCATGATCCGCTGCATGTTAACCGTTGCTCCTCGGGCAGCTTGCCTATTGTAAACTTTCGGCGCCTCAGGATAGACCCTGACCATGGACTGGCGTCCACGGCTTTGAGGTGTTGCCCTTCAGGAAAATCTAGAACATTCATTCCCGTCCTTACGCACGGCGCGTTCTGTAGTGCGGAGTAAATAGGCCGGGCCGATCAAAAGGATCAAACCGGGCCGGCCTCCGGAGAGAAAAATTCAGTCGGAAAAATGCTGGTTAATGAAATTACTTTCAATCGCGTTTTTACTGGTGGCGGCGAGACAACGATGACGAGAGACAGGAATTTGCGATTATTCCTGCTCTTGATAACGGTCCTCCTAACGCCGGGGCTGGTTCGCGCGCAGGAAGGGTCACTCGAACAGGCCAAGAAAGAAGGGAAGGTGGTCTGGTACACGGCCATGGCTCTCGAGATCGCCGAGCAGCTGGCCAACAGCTTCGAGAAAACCTACGGCATTAAGGTGGAAATGACCCGGAGTGCCTCCGAGCGAGTGGTCGCCCGCGTCCTCCAGGAAGCGCAGGCGGGGATTAACAACGTCGATATTATCGAGATTTCGGAAGCCGGGGACTTCGCGCTTCTCAAACAAAAAGGTTTGCTCAGAGGCTTACCGCCCGCAAAACTACGAGCGCTTCCCTAGCACCTTTCTGTTGGACAAAGACGGATATTTTCATGCCTGGAGAGCCACAATCGCCCAGCCCGTTTACAATACCAGGCTTGTTCCTGCGAGCGCCGTTCCCAAATCATGGAAGGATCTCCTTGACCCCGCATGGAAAGACAAACAGCTTAAGGTCCACTACGTTTCGGGCGCCGGGACCAACGTCATGGCTGCCCTAACGAAGATCTACGGTTGGGACTACTACCGTAGTCTGCGCAAAAACAATCCGATCATCGTCCAAGCAGCCTCCCAAGGAGTCAGTGTTGTGGCTGCGGGTGAGAGAGGATCCTGGTGGAGGGGAACTATTACAACACCATGAGGGTCAAGGCCAAAGGAAACCCGGTGAACGTTATCTTTCCCTCCGAGGGAGCCGTGCTCGTCCTCTCGCCCGCAGGTATCGCCCAAAAGGCGCCTCGTCCGAATGCCGCCGTGTTTTTCTTGGAATATATGTTTAGCGAAAAGACTCAACAGCTGTTGATTGACAATACCCGGCTCTATGTTCCTCATCCCAATACAAAATATCCTTCTGATATGCCGTCCCTCAACCAACTAAAAACGCTGACCGTCCCAGTGGACGAGCTGGTGAAGCGCCAGAGTGAAATCAAGCGGATGTTTACCGAAATCTTCGGCCTCTAAGAAATTCTCTTCCCTGCGAAGTGAACAACGCGAGCAGCAAATTAGGCAAGCCTCTTGCACAAACCTCGCGAGTCAATTTTCGACTGCGACTCGATCCAAGCCTTCCGACCTGGATCGGGGTATGCGGTTTGGTTGGTGTCCTCGTTGGCGTCCCTCTCTGGTGGCTGGTTACGACGAGCCTCCGAGGAGAACAGGGCCTGACACTGGTCCATTACCAGCAAATCTTCTCCGATCGGGCTTTGCTGCGAGCGGTACGGAATAGCGTGCTGATCGCCTTTTGGGCGAGCCTGTTGGCGACGGCCGTTGGCTCTCTGATGGGCTGGCTGGTCACACGCACCGATTTGCCTCTCAAACAACTATTTCGCGCCTTGGTGTTGGCTTCATTTGTTACGCCGCCGTTTGTCGGCGCATTCGCCTGGACCATGCTAGCAGGTCCAAATGCGGGTTGGTTTTAACCATCTCTATCGGTACACGACGGGGCGGGAAGGACATCTCTTTAACATTTACAGCCTTGAAGGGGTGATATTCGTTATCTTTCTCTACAGCTATCCGTACGCCTTCACCATGATCACCAATGCCTTCGAACTGGTCTCGTCGGAGATGGAAGAAGCCGCCGCGATCCTTGGCGCCAACCGTTTCAGAACCGCATTGACGATCACTCTTCCGCTTATTACTCCTGCGCTGCTCGGAGCGTTTATCTTCGCGTTCGTGCATGCACTGGCGCTGTTCGGCGTTCCTGCCGTTCTGGCCATGCCCGCCGGCTTTCACACCATCACCACGCAAATTTGGGTGCTCCTCTCGCAGGTCCCGCAGGAATTTGAGATCGTCGCTGCCCTTTCGGTTGCCTTCTTCTAGTGGCCGTGGCTTTGCTCTCTTTGCAAAAAGGGTTCTCGGCAGAAAAGGTTTTGCAACTATCACGGCGAGAGGGATGCGGCGCTCGCGAATTGAACCCCGTCGCTGGCGCTACCCGGCTCTTATATTCTGTTTTTTTGTCGTCGCTCTGGCGGTTTTTCTTCCCTACCTCGTTCTAATTAAAGCCGCCTTCTCGAAGGCATGGGCGATGCCTCTCAAACTGGAAAATCTCACACTGGACAATTGGCGCGTGGCCGTCACCGGCTACAGCGCAACCAAAGACGCCGTCATCAACACGTTGGAGCTGGGGGTGCTAACGGGAACCCTTGGCGTTGGTCTTGCGGTCATCGTAGCCTATGCCGTCAATCGCAAGCTCTTCAGCGGATATCAGACACTCGCCTATCTTTCCGTCGCTCCCACCGTGGTGCCTGCCATTGTGCTGGCGGCGGGGCTCCTGATCGCCTACTCGGGACCGCCTTTCTTTCTCTACGGCACCATTTGGATCTTGCTCCTCGCTTACCTTACTAAGGAGCTGCCCGTCGGCTATACGCAGGTCGACACGACCATGAAAGGGATCCATATTGAGTTAGAGGAGGCCTCGAGAATTCTTGGAGCGCATCGGCTCTCTACGATGAGAAACGTCACCTTGCCCTTGGCCAAGGGAGGGATCATAGCAGCGTGGTTATTCATGTTTATCGGCGCGGTACGGGAGCTGAGCGCTTCTATCCTCCTCTATACCTCGAAATCATGGGTGCTTTCCGTGCTCATCATTGACCTTCAGAACCACGGTGTCATCGAGGTTATTTCCGTCCTGAGCATCCTCATGCTGACCTTTACCTTTATTACGGTTGCATTTATGCAAAAGTTTGTCGGACGTGATATTCTCGGGCTCGACAGAGTGAGCCCGGAACCAGACTCATAGGTAGGAGACGACATTGCCTATAACGGTTCATAAGCCAACCCTCACGAAGCCGCGACAGCCGATTTCCATTGCTCCTCGTGGAAGATCTCTGACGGGACAGGTTTGGGGATTCGTTGATACCAGCAAAGTGAATGCGGATTTGTTTATCGACGAGATTCAGACACAAATCCGGCAGCGCTTTCGTCCCAAAGACTTCATCGTCGTCAGGAAAGAATCCCCTGGCGTTCCGCTATCCGACGATCAAATCCGCCAGCTCTGTGAACAATGCGGATTTGTGATTTTCTGCTTCGGCGACTGAGGGACATCCACGTCCTGGAGTGTCCGGGACGCCATTGAGCTAGAAAAGCGCGGAGTTGTCACCACGACAGTCTGCAGTGCTCCGTTTCTCAAACCCGCCAAAGCTCAAGCACAACACGAGGGCATGCCCTCAGTCCCTTTCGTGAAAATTCTGCATCCTATGGCTACTGCGCTCCTAGAGACACGTGGGCAAACAGGTCAAGGAGGCGCTTGCCTCAAATCACGCAGGCCCTGACCGTTACTCGGCGAGCAGGAAGAAAAACAAACTTCTCAAGATGACGGTGGAGAAAATCTGCTGACCATCAACGGAGGAGTGGAGGAAGTTTTTGAGCTCTTCCATGAGCAGGGGTGGACGGACGGTTTTCCTATCATCCCGCCGACTGAGATCAACGTTCGCGCCATGCTGTCTCAATCCGTCTATTCTCCGGATACTACTCTTTGGGATTACTGCCCCCGGCCATGAGCCCCGTTACGGTCGACAAGCTGGCTGTGAACGCGGTTATGGCCGGGTGTGTACCCGGAATACTTTCCCTTGATCCTTGCTGCCGTTGAAGGGCTCCTGGACGAAGATCTCGCTCTCTACAGCATGCAAACGGCGACAAACGCTACGGCCCCGCTGATCATCGTCAATGGTCCAATAGTCAAAACCCTCTGTCTCAACGCGGGCGGAAATCTGTTTGGACCGGGGGCTCGCGCCAACGCGACCATTGGACGTGCCATCAGACTGGCTTTGATCAATATAGGAGGCGAGATACCCGGCATCACTGATCCGGCAACTCATGGCCAGCCAGGTAAATATACCTTCTGCATAGCCGAAGCCGAGGATGAAAGCCCTTGGGAACCTTTGAGCGTGGAGCAAGGCTACTCGAAAGAGCAGAGTACCGTTACTCTGATCGGGGCGGGAGGGCCGCAGAATATTTTTACTTATGGATGTCGAAATGCCAGAAGAAATTCTCGAAACCTTTGGCGGTGCCCTCTGCGGCCTCGGCCACAACAACATCATTTTTCCTACGGGTCCGCTTTTCGTCTTAGGCCCGGAACATGCCGCTACGTTTGCGCGCGACGGTTTCAGCAAGAGAGATGTCAAACAATTCCTTTTCGAAAATGGCCGGATTCCTCTATCACGCTTTTCGGAAGGGACGAAGCGGGGGATTCTTGAACGCCGCTCCCGCTGGTTTCGAAGTTGTCGGTGATACGGAACATATAGGGATTGCGGACCACCCGGACGATATTGTGATTGTGGTTGCGGGAGGGCCAGGCATTCACTCCCAGTTCCTGCCGACCGCCTTTAGCAAAAGGCCGTAACAAAGCTCATCAAAGAAAAATATGATGGGATTTGAAAACAGTCGACGGTCTTATTCGTCGATGCTGATTTACGAAGACGAGGAACGAAACCTGACCGGCCTGGAACTTTCTTAATCGTGTCGACAGCCGGCGCTCAGCCCTGCAGTTCTTCCATCAACGGCCGAACGCTCTTGGCGCTTTCCAATCCTCGGATCCGCTCTTTCAAACGGCGCGTCTTCTCTTCTCCCCATTGCGGAGCTACCAGGCTGTCGAATTTTTCCTCGAGATCTTCCCGTTTCATCGCTTCGTGCCAGACCTCGTTTTGCAGGACTTGACCATTACTGGTTCTGACGGTTACGACGGCATGGCGCCCGTGCTGCAAGATCTTGCCAATCCTCTCTTCCCACAAAGCGGACGCGCTCTCGCATCTTCTGTACGGCAGGTGCCTGGACCGCGGTTCCGTCGTGAAGCTTATAAAAGTCCAATCCGCCATTTAGCGCTGCTATCGCGCAGACGATCTCTCCCGATATGGACGCGTGACGGGTCGTGGGGATTCGGTGGACGCTCCGCTTCGGAAGCTCAATCTCGATTTCTAGGATGTCGTCAGGTCGTATTCGATGTTCCCGAAGCAGCGCAAATAATCCCTGAAGATAGGTTTGGTTTGGGCTTCCTGCAGGATAGCGCTTATGCATGACATCGCTAATCGCGTAGTACGACCCTAAGTTCTTGATCATTTCAGTAGATAATTCTGGCGTCCGAGGAAGGCATCGAAGAAGCCGAACCGGCCGTCGAGGATATCGAGCGGAACAAAGCAACCTTTCGCGCCAAGAGGGGCCGCCGTGACGCCGTTTCTGTTGGCTGCGGCTACTTGGAATGTCTTTCCCATGTGGCCGGATCTTTGGTCATGTTGTCCGGACCCGCCGCCTGGTAGGCAGCAAGGCCAAGCGCCGTCTGAATCGAGCGTCGATCGAGACCCAAAAGCAGCGAGGCGGTTACCGCGGAAGTGAGGGCTCCAGCTACCGAAGTATGATAAAAGCGGCGGGCGACGTAATCGCGTTCGCGGTAAAGAATCGTCATCAATCTGCCGCCGACTTCATACCCCAAAGCAACGGCACAAAGGAAATCTTTTCCGCTCGCGCCGACCCACTCTCCTACGGTGAGAGCGGTAGGGACCGTTCCTGCTGCCACGTGCCCTCCGGAGGAGCTTAAATGAACCGGATCGACCTCATCGCCGTGAGCCATCCCGCCGTTTGCCATCGCCGCGGCAATCACGCTGCTGCGGATATCGGAGCCGACGATCGCGCAGTCACGTCGCTCGGATATTTCCTCCACGAGTTGAACGATGGCTCGCACTTCAGGAAGGCCGGAACAGGCAACCATACAGCCTACCGAGTCGAAAACCACATCAAGAGTTTTCTCGTGAACCACGCTCGGGAGCTGATCATACCGAACCGAGCCAAGCCAATCTGACAACTCTTCTGTGACCGTGCTGTTACTCATGTATCGGTTATCAATCTAGGAAATGTTTGAATCAGTCCTGGCTCCCTCAGAGTCAGAAAAGCCGTGAGAATGGCGAAACTGACATAGAATCCCAAGCGGATCAGAAGAGGCACCGGACGAGTCATTGCAACCCAGTCGGCAAGGATTTCTCCTTGAAAGATTTTTTACCTTCCCTAACACAGTTTTTTGGTGTGAAGAATCGCATTCAGCCCTGTTGCTGCAGAGACGTTCATCGTAGCGGTACTCGCTCCGCCGGAGCAACGGCAGCTTAGTATAGGTAAAATTCCGAAGTCAACGGGCTTGAGAGTAATGGTAGCGTAGAGTAATAAATTCTAGCTTGCAAGTTCCCGGTCGCACCGGAAATACACCCGGCCCAGCTCCCCGCAGAAGTTATTAAAATAACTTCATTACATCGAAGCGGCTCCCCTATCGCGATCTAGTGTGTTTGTTCTATGAGGCCGTCACGCATTGGCAGCGTCGCGCCCAGCCGCAGCGGGCCGCACGGGAACTTAAAGCCGGGTTGCCATTTTGGTAATTGCCAGAGTTCAATACGTGCTATATCCTCGGCTTTTATTGTAAAGGGGAATTTGACCTTCGCATTAACTTAAATACGGCAGTGAAGGAAACATCAGTGAAGCGAGTATTGCTTTCGGGTGTGAGTATCATCTTGCTCCTCCACTTCGTTGGGAGCGGCGCTGGGCGAGCAGGTGAATCCAGAGCCACCTGGCAAGTCGAGTGGGAGAAAACGCTGAAGGCGGCGGAAGCGGAGGGTGAGGTAACCGTTTACGTCGTTGATTATCCCAGGTTTACCGTCAGCCAGTTTCAGAAAGCTTATCCCAAGATCAAGCTCAACCTGGTAGACGGGCCGAGCGGCCCCGCGCTTGCCTCTCGACTCATGGCCGAGCGAAGAGCGGGAAAATATCAAGCCGATCTCTTTATTACTGGACAAGGGGTCCATGTTTCGAGTTTTGTATCCGGCAAAGGCTCTGGCTCCCATGCCGCCCGCGTTTATATTGCCGGAGGTGAAAGACGAGTCAAAATGGTTTAAAGGAAAGCATCGCTTTGTCGATCCTGAAACTCGTCACTCGTTTCGTCTTTCAGGGGCATCGAGGCCTTTACATCTCCATCAACACAGCCAGCAAGCGAAGCCGGACGAAATCAAGTCGTGGTGGGATCTTATAAACCCGAAGTGGAAAGGAAAAATTATCGGCTACGACCCGATCCATCGCCGGCGTGGCCCGCAATGTTCTATGGTACCTCTATATGAATAAGGTCCTGGGTCCGGAATTCATCAGCAAGCTGTATGGCGATATGCAATTGACTTTGAGTCGAGATCATCGCCAGTTGGTGGATTGGCTGGCCGCAGGGAAGGCGGCCGTCTGCGTTCCCTGCGACGACGCGGAATTGGCGTAGGGTTCAAGAGCAGCGGCTTCCTGTCGAGTCGGTAACCCACACGTTGAAAGAGGGCGACTATATCGCCGGCGGACAAGGAGTGATCAGCTTGATCGCTCCGGCTCCTCATCCCCATGCGGCGCAAATCTTTCTCAATTGGTTTCTTTCAAGTGAAGGACAAAGCTTGTTCCAGGAGCAGTCGGTCAAGTCCGGCCAGCGTAACGCGAACTCTCGGCGCACCGATATCGCCAAGGACGTCATTGCACCCGAATACCGCTTGAAGGACGACGCAGTTTTCTGGGAAAACGGGCCGACCGTGGATCAGGAAACCGCCGAAGCCACAAAGCTGCTCAAAGAGATTCTCGCAAAGCAGACCATAGGAAGGACAGAATCATGCTCTCAAAGAAGAAAACGAGCTGTTGACCTGAGTGCATGCCGGCACGTCGATGGGTCGTCTGTTGCAGGCGATATTGGATCCCCGCTCTGCTCTCGGAAGAAATTCCCGATCCCGATGGTCCTCCTGTGAGCGTGCGACTTCTCGGCGAGGACCTCGTCGCTTTTCGCGACACTCAGGGGAGGATCGGCCTCCTGGACGAGCACTGTAGCCCATCGAGGGACTTCGCTGTTTTACGGTCGCAACGAAGAGTGCGGTCTGAGGTGCATCTATCATGGCTGGAAGTACGACATCGAAGGCAACGTGCTCGAAACACCCGCGGAACCTGCCGGTAGCCAGTTGAAAAACAAGGTCCATCATACGGCTTATCCCTGTGTCGAGGCAGGCGGAGTGGTCTTCACTTACATGGGAGCGCGAAGACAGAAATCCCGGTGTTTCCAACCTACGCCTGGCTTGGAGTGCCGCAGAATCAAATTTACATCGCGAAGAGTCTTTTGGAGTGTAACTATCTTCAAGGCTTGGACGGCGACTGCGATTCCGCTCACTTGAATTTCCTGCATAAAATGTTCAAGCCGGACGCGCGGCAGAGAGTTTCTCAGGCACGAAGATCAGTCGCCGGCTTTCGAAATCGACGAGATGGACTTCGGCTTTCAGAGTCGCCGCGATCAGGAAAATCGCGCCCGACAAGCGTTACGTTCGCATCTCACAATTTGTCATGCCGTTTATCGGCTGTGTTCCGGTCGGCCGCGAGGTCGACGGCAAGCTCGATGGCTTCAAAGCCGTCTACCAGGTTCCCGCCGATGACCATAACACCTGGAGGTACGATTTCTTTTCAAATGGTCGAAACCGATGACGAAGGAAGATTCATCGAAGCGAGATTTCGTCGACGCCGATTACCGCAAGCTGCGCAACATGCGCAACAACTATCTCCAGGACCGGCAGATTCAGAAGACCGTCAATTTCACCGGCATAGAAGAGTTCTTGAATCAGGACGCCTGCGCCACGGAGAGTATGGGTCCGATCGTGGACAGAACCAAAGAGCACCTCGGCGCGAGCGACTCGTACGTCATTCAAGTTCGAAGATTTTTACTTAAAGCGCTTGAGGATTTGGAGGCGGGTAAACCGCCTCCGGGTCTCGTCTATGATTCTACTAAAGCTGACTTTTCTCGCATCCGGTGCGACGTTGCTTATCTGTCTTCCAACGTCTCTTGGAGGACACTTTTCGAAGATAAAAGTGGTGAAACGGGAAAAGCCTGAGGGATGTCCAGGCATGCTTCGGTATTCGTGAGATTTGGGGTCGAGACACCCTCGGGCCGTTCGCTCGTAAATCACACTTTTCTTTATCTCCGTCCGCGTGATACATAACGCTCGAAACGAGGTGCGCAATGAAGAGGGCTGCGGTGTCATCAATCCTGATTGCAGTGGTACTTGCTTGCTGTTGCGAGTCATAGCCGAGGCGCAGCAGCCGAAGAAAGTCCCACGGATAGGGTATCTATCGTCGCACGATCCAGCTACTGAGTCCACCCGTTCCGAGGCAATTCGGCTGGCTCTGCGCGAGCGTGGCTACATAGAAGGACAGAACATCGCCATCGAGTACCGATATGCGGAGGGGAAGCGCGATCGGCTCCCTGAGCTTGCGGCCGAGCTGGTGCGTCTCAAGGTTGATATCATCGTGGTAGCAGGAGGGACACGTGGATCCAGGCGGCCAAGAATGCGACCAAGACGATTCCCATCGTTATGATGGGCGCTGGGCCCGATCCTGTCGAGGCAGGCCTGGTTGAAAGCCTTGCCCGTCCCGGCGGCAACGTCACCGGCATTACAATCCTTTCCAGAGAACTAGGCGGGAAGCGGCTGGAGCTGCTCAAAGAAGCGGTTCCCAAACTTGCCCGTGTCGCGGTTCTCTACGATCCGGCCAATCCGGCCAGTGTACGCGAGGTGAAAGAGGTTCTCCCAGTCGCGGCGCGTGCGCTGGGGTTGACTCTTCAGTCTTGGGAGGTACGAGCTGCGGACGATTTCGAGAAGGTATTCGCTGCGCTAAACAAGCAGCGCCCGGATGGACTCTACGTGACCGGCGGGGCCGCTAATGGCGTGCTAACCAAAAACGGATCGTGGGCTTTGCGTTAAAGAGCCGGTTACCGTCGGTGTACAGCAGCAGAGAAGCTGTAGAGGCCGGTGGGCTCATGTCCTACGGGGCGGACCTCGCGGACAGCTACCGGCGCGTCGCATATTACGTGGACAGAATCCTGAAGGGAGCCAAGCCCGCCGATCTGCCGGTCGAGCAGCCAACGAAGTTTGAGTTGGTGATCAATCTCAAAACGGCGAAGCAGATCGGCCTGACGATTCCGCAGTCCAGTGCTGTTATCGGGCGGACAAGGTGATTAAGTAAGGAAGCACAATGGCAGAACCAGATAAAAGACCTGTCACGATGGAAGAACTTCTCGTCTCAAGCCTTGCGCAGACTGACGCACTGGCGAAGCTACTGAGAAGGAGCTGATTAACCCAGGAGAGAGAGCAGAAGCACGACTACTCGATTAAGATGCGTTATCTAATCGTTTTGGCCTTGCTTGTTGATCGCGGCCGCGGAGGCTCTGGCAACGGAAGTCACTTTTCCTGGGGCCGTGGCGGAGGGGTATCCCAAGATTGCAGAGGTGACGGGCTACCTGGTGTTTCCTACAGGCAGGAGGCTAAGGGACAGGTCCCAGCGGTGGTGATTCTGCACGGTAGCGGCGGCATCGACGGGCGCGGGGAATTTCACGCGAAGGCGCTCAATGCGGCAGGCATCGCCACGCTGGAAGTCTTGATGTTTACCAGCGGCAATCGGCCCCGCGACGGTTCCCGCTCAAACTTCACCCATATGTATGGCGCCTTGAATTACCTGGCAAACCGACCCGACATCGATCCTCAGCGCATCGGTGTAATGGGTTTTTCCTGGGGCGGCGGTCTCTCTCTTTCCTCCACGACTCTAGCTCTAACCCAGCGATTCACCGGTGGGCAGTTGCGCTTCGCTGCTCATGCTCCGTTCTATCCTGTGTGCTGGCCATACTTACGCCTGGCATCCGATCCAAAGGCACCGGGATACGGCGCGTATAAAAAACTCACAGGCGCGCCTGTGCTCGTGTTCGCCGGCGGCGAGGACGACTATGACGAGCCGGATACCTGCCAGAAATTCATTGCTTCACTTCCTGAGGAGGCGCGAAGCCATGTTTCCCTCAAGTACTATCCGAAAGCCACCCACGGATGGGACTCTCAGGAGCGGGCTAAAGTGTTCCATGACGACTCGGCTTGGCTCGGTCGGGGAGGCAAGGTACGTATGACTCCCGATCGCGAAGTTGCGGAGGACTCGCGGCGAACCGCCGTAGAGTTTTTTGTTCGGCACTTGGCGCCCCGCTGATGTCGCGCCATTCCAAAGGTGTTAGTTCACGAGAGAAAACGCATAAGTTGAACTATGAGGCATTGCCTAACAACCGATTGAGCCCAACCCTCGCCAAACCTCGCCGGGGTTTCTCTCGCGCGGGCGAATCAAGTCATTAAGTGATGGAAGAAACCAAGCGGCGCTGCCGGGATTGAACTGATTTCTCCATCGAACAAATCCTGTGAGATATGCCTGACACGCGTCGATCTGGGATCTGATCAGGAGATATAGCGCCACCCGGCAAGCTGAGGCTGCCCCGCGGCGAGCTCTACGTCACGTGCTCCGGGGCGAAGCCGGTGATGCGCTTGTACTCGTCCGAGAGCCGTTGGAGCTCGGCGCGGGTGATGTAGCGATCGAGATCGTCGAAGGGCGCATCGCCCACCAGCTCCTCCACGCGGCGGATGAGGTAGTCCGGCGGATGCTCGCGGTTGGTGCGCACGACCCGGGCCGTCGGGCCCGAGCGCGCGGCCTCGTAGGCGGAGAGCGCGGCCAGGGGGTCGCCGCCCGCGGCCAGGCAATCGGCGAGCGTGCGCGCGTCGAGGATGGCCTGGGCCGCGCCGTTGGAGCCGCGCGGGTACATCGGGTGCGCGGCGTCGCCCAGCAGGGTGACGCGCCCGAAGGTCCAGCGATCGACCGGCTCCCGGTCCACCATGGGGTACTCGAAGATGACGTCGGAGCGCCGGAGCAGGTCGGGCACGTCGAGCCAGTCGAACGTCCAGCCGGCGAAGATGGGCAGGAAGTCCTCGAGCCGGCCCGGCTTGTTCCAGTCGTTCCGTTCGTAGCCGGGCTGCGCGACCTGTGCGGTCCAGTTGATGAGCTGCTGCCCCTGCCCGTCCACATCGTCCACGATCGGATAGATCACGAGATTGCCGGACTGGATCGAGCCGATGCGCACGTAGCTGCGGCCGGTCAGGAAGGGCTTGGCGCGCGTGACCCCGCGCCAGGTATTGATGCCGCCGAAGCAGAGCTCCTCGCCCGGGTAGAACTGGCGGCGCACGGCTGAGTTCACCCCGTCGCACGCGATCACGATGTCGGCGGTGACGGACGCGCGCGTCGCGCCGGTCGCGGTCGATCGGAAGTACAGCGTCACGTCCCGGGTGTTCTGGTCGAGCCCGATACACTGGTGATCGGTGAGGACACTGGCCGCGCCGAGCCGCTCCATCGCGGCGCGCCAGAGGGTCAGATGCAACCGGCCGCGGTGGATGCCGACCTCGGGGACCGGGTAGCCCGCGGCCCGGCCGCGCGGCTCGGCGTAGATGAGCTGGCCGAAGCGATTGAAGAAGCAGCTATCGCGGTTCTCGATCCCCTGGGTCGCCAGTGCCTCCCCGAGGCCGAGCGCGGTTAGCTCGCGCATGCCGTGGGCAGCAGCGTGATGCCCACGCCCAGCTCCTTCACCTCCGGCGCGCTCTCGTACACGCGGCAGGGGATGCCGCGCAGGTGCAGGGCGAGCGCGAGCGTGAGCCCGCCGATGCCGCCGCCGATGATCGCGATGTCCATGTGTTCGTGCTCGCTCCGTGGTACGTATAGAAATTTTAAACACCCTTTTTCTGTGACGGGAGCTATATCGCCGGACCGGCGAGTAGTCAATCGCACAAGTGTTTGGTGAAAATCGCGCTGTGGACCCACGCCTAAAAAGACCAGAGATGAAAAACGAGTGCAATTGAATCCGACGACACGAGGATTATTAATCCTCAATGTAGATTCCCTGCCGCGGCCCTTACCTGCAGCTCCAGCTTCACATCATGGAGGTGCGGGCTGCCAATGATTTGGCAAGGGCGTTCGAACGGGCGACCAAGGCGCGTGCCAACGCTCTCACCATGACGGCGGATCCGACCGGACTATTCGTCGCCAATCAAAAGCAGATCGTGGAACTTGCTGCCAAGAAACGGTTGCCTGCAATCTACACCTCAAGCACGCATGTAAACGCTGGTGGCCTGATGTCCTATGCACCGAATGAGCTTGAGAATTATCGGCGCGCCGCGATCTACGCGGACAAGATTCTAAAGGCGCCAAACCGGCTGATTTACCGGTGCAGCAGGCAACGAAGTTTGAATTTGTGATCAACCTTAAGGCGGCGAAACAGATCGGACTGACAATGCCACCCGACCTACTCGCACGGGCGAATAAAGTGATCAGGTGATCGCAGAAAACCAAGCAGCGATGCCAGGATTGAATTGATTTCTCCGACGACTTGATCCTACAAGACGCGACTGTGGCGTCGTTCAGTTCAATCTTAGGCTGAAATCCGGCCTTCCTACTCGACGAATACCTGTCGCCTTCCGCCGGTAAATCACACTTTCCTTTATCTCTATCCGCGTGATACATAACGCTCGAAACGAGGTGCGCAATGAAGAAGGCTGCGGTGCCATCAATCCTTGTTGCAGTGGTGTTGCTTGCTGTTGGAGTGATAGCCGAGGCGCAGCAGCCGAAGAAAGTCCCTCGGATAGGGTATCTATCGTCGTCCGATCCAGCTACGTGAGTCCACCCGTGCCGAGGCAATTCGGCTGGCTCTGCGCGAGCTTGGCTACATAGAAGGACAGAACATCGCCATCGAGTACCGATATGCGGAGGGGAAGCGCGATCGGCTTCCTGAGCTTGCGGCCGAGCTGGTGCGTCTCAAGGTTGATATCATCGTGGTAGCAGGAGGGGACACAGCTGATCCGGGCGGCCAAGAATGCGACCAAGACGATTCCCATCGTTATGATGGGCGCTGGGTCCGATCCTGTCGAGGCAGGCCTAGTTGAAAGCCTTGCCCGTCCCGGCGGCAACGTCACCGGCCTTACAAACCTTACCAGAGAACTAGGCGGTAAGCGGCTGGAGCTGCTCAAAGAAGCCGTTCCCAAACTTGCCCGTGTCGCGGTTCTCTACGATCCGGCCATTCCGGGCAGTGTACGCGAGGTGAAAGAGGTTCTCCCAGTCGCGGCGCGTGCGCTGGGGTTGACTGTTCGGCCTTGGGAGGTACGAGATGCGGACGGTTTCGATAAGGTATTCGCTGCGCTGAGCAAGCAGCGCCCGGATGGACTCTACGTGCCCGGCGGCGGCGGCTAATGCGTGCTAACGAAAAACGGACCGTGGGCTTTGCGTTAAAGAGCCGGTTACCGTCGGTGTACGGCAGCAGAGAAGCTGTAGATGCCGGCGGGCTCATGTACTACGGGGCGGACCAAGCGGACAGCTACCGGCGCGTCGCATATTACGTGGACAGAATCCTGAAGGGAGCCAAGCCTGCCGATCTGCCTGTGGAGCAGCCCACGAAGTTCGAGCTGGTGATCAATCTCAAGACGGCGAAGCAGATCGGCCTGACGATTCCGCCGGAGGTGCTCGCCCGGGCGAATAGAGCTGATCAAATGACAAAGAGGCAAAAGGCGTGAGGCACGAGGCGCAGAAAAACAAACATGAAGAAGAGAATCACTCTCTGGCTGCTGGCAACTCTTTTTCTGGCAAATGTTTCGCTTGCCGACGCGCAGCAGACAGGAAAAGTCTTCCGCATAGGTTTCCTGGATACAAGCACTGCTTCCGGTAGCGCGGTCCTCTTGGAGGCGTTCCGGCAAGAGCTGAGCAAGCTTGGATGGATTGAAGGAAAAAACATCACCATCGAGTACCGGTTTGCCGAGCAAAAGAATGAGCGCCTGCCTGAGCTTGCGGCGGACCTGGTTCGTCTTAAGGTTGATCTGATCGTGACCTCAGGGGCGACCGACGCCGTTAGCGGCGAAGAAAGCAACCACTACCATCCCCATCGTGATGACGAACTCTCCGGACCCCGTGGCTGCAGGTTTGGTTGCCAGTCTGGCGCAGCCGGGAGGCAATGTCACCGGGCTCTCGAGTTTAGCGCCCGAGCTAAATACCAAAAGGCTAGAGATACTCAAGGACGCGGTCCCCAAGCTCGCCCGAGTTGGGCTTCTGCGGTCGCCGGGAGGCGCGCTAGCAGACCAGACCTCCAACTGAAAGAGCTCAGGCCTGCGGCTCTGGCACTGAAGCTAAAATTGGAGGAGATCGAGACTCAACTCGACGCCAAAGGTTTAGAGAGCGCCTTTCAAACCGCAAAGCAGAAGCAGGTGGGCGCGATTATGACGACCACCGGTCGCCGCTTTTTCGCCGAAAGAAAGCGGATCGTCGAGCTTGCCGGCAAATACCGGTTGCCTGCTATTTACTCACAGAAGGAGTTTGTCGATGAGGGCGGTCTCATGTCCTACGGGGTGGACTACGATGACCTCTATCGGCGCGCGGCTGTTTACGTGGACAAGATTTTGAAAGGTGCCAAACCGGCTGATTTGCCGGTGCAGCAGGCGACGAAGTTTGAATTTGTGATCAACTTGAAGGCTGCGAAACAGATCGGTCTGACACTCTCGCCGGAATTTCTCTCGCGGGCGAATAAAGTGATCAAGGGAGAAGGGGCGAGTGTGAAGCGTTTATGACAGAGTGGATCAAGACAAAGAAAACAGACAAAGGAAACCCGTGGTCCTGACTCTCGCGCCATGCTCTTTGCGCTTAGCTATCCGCGTGGGCGCAGCAGCCGAAGAAAGTCCCGCGGATAGGGTATCTATCGTCGTTCGATCCAGCTACGTGAGTCCACCCGTTCCGAGGCAATTCGGCTGGCTCTGCGCGAGCTTGGCTACATAGAAGGACAGAACATCGCCATCGAGTACCGATATGCGGAGGGGAAGCTCGATCGGCTCCCTGAGCTTGCGGCCGAGCTGGTGCGTCTCAAGGTTGATATCATCGTGGTAGCAGGAGGGACCAGGATGATCCAGGCGGCCAAGAATGCGACCAAGACGATTCCCATCGTTATGATGGGCGGTGGGGCCGATCCTGTCGAGGCAGGCCTAGTTGAAAGCCTTGCCCGTCCCGGCGGCAACGTCACCGGCATTACAAACCTTGCCAGAGAACTAGGCGGGAAGCGGCTGGAGCTGCTCAAAGAAGCCGTTCCCAAACTTGCCCGTGTCGCGGTTCTCTACGATCCGGCCATTCCGGGCAATGTACTCGAGGTGAAAGAGGTTCTCCCAGTCGCGGCGCGTGCGCTGGGGTTGACTATTCAGCCTTGGGAGGTACGAGATGCGGACGGTTTCGATAAGGTATTTGCTGCGCTGAGCAAGCAGCGCCCGGATGGACTCTACGTGCACGGCGGAGCCCGCTAATGGGTGCTAACAGAAAACGGATCGCGGGCTTTGCGTTAAAGAGCCGGTTACCGTCGATGTACGGCAACAGAGAAGCTGTAGATGCCGGTGGGCTCATGTCCTACGGGGCGGACCACGCGGACAGCTACCGGCGCGTCGCATATTACGTGGACAGAATCCTGAAGGGAGCCAAGCCTGCCGATCTGCCCGTGGAGCAGCCGACGAAGGTCGAGTTCGCGATCAATCCTTTGCAGACGGCGAAGATGATCGGCCTGACGATCTCCGCCGGAGGTGCTCGCCCGGGCGACCGAGTTGATCAAGTGATTCAATTCTGGATTCGATTGCCGATTTTCCGATTCAGCGTGGTTAGGGCGATGAGCGGACATCGAATTGAGAATGCACCGCTGATCGAATATCAGATGTTCGACCCTGACTGTAGGAGAGGCGAGGCGTGCCGCGTCACGTCTACGGCACGTCTCTCAGGTTGAAAATGGGGCGACATGAGGTCACTTGAGGCGCATGAGGCACCAAAGATGCCAATGATTTCGCGGTCGCCCCGCGGCACCGTGGCTACGTGACTCTTTCCGCCGAATGTGCTGGCGAGCGGATCGGGTGATCATGAAACCGGGCGCAGCGCACGAGACGTTTACAGTAGAGAAGAGCAATACGTAACTGAACGAAGTACAT